>Ga0126342_10004456_pt1 | contig 23934 bp, 23 predicted proteins | sample Cyp1metagenome_FD_92528 | JGI IMG/M metagenome (GOLD analysis project Ga0126342, IMG submission 92528) | Coral microbial communities from Lord Howe Island, Old Settlement Bay, Australia - Cyphastrea 1 metagenome | ecosystem: Host-associated > Invertebrates > Cnidaria > Coral ...
CGGTCACTTACAAGATCAATCATGCATAAGTGACCTCGTTTCATGAATCCTTAAGTGACCTCTTTGCCTGGCTGATCTCATGATTTCTGCGTGTCACTGCGTGTCACTTGCGTGTCACTGGGGCTTCGAGGTGGGATGAAACGAGGTAGGCCACTGTTTGGTGCGTTTCCTTAAGTGACCTCTTTCTACGTTTTCCTTAACTGACCTCTTTCTAAAGGCCACTTAGCAGAAAACACAAACAAGGTCACAAGGAATCGTCTGGTATTTGAATCCAGTTCAATGTAACATAGTGCCAATCCAGTTCAATCGTGTTCAGTCATCCAAAGTGATAAAATCATGATAAATCCATAGAAATCTCTCATCGGACCGATCTGGACCACTGGTTCAAAACTCAACCCTCTGCAGTCATTGGGATCCACGGAAGCCGTTCTGTCATTCGTCAGAAGAACCTCACAGGGATGCGAGATGCGGAATCGGGCAGATTGGCGCAGTCGTGGTGCACCTCTCCAAGCTCTTCATTGCACAAGGGACATCTGGTGTCCTGGGAATCATGGGGATCATGGGAATCATGGGAATCATCGATATCATTTAAATCTCTTTAATGAATTTTAATGAGTCAGAATTTCAGAGTGCAAAGCAGTTCCAAAGAGATCAAATAGTTCCAGTATGGTCCAGTAGCGTCAGCTCTGCCGCCTTGATACCAGTAATTTTGTGATTCATGCATGTTTGCAAGAGCTACACCACCCTCCTGATTCAAGAAACGAAGTCGGAGAGTGCAAACCCAACAAACTTCAGCATGCCTGCATCACTGAACAGCAGAGTAGTAGAGGACAGTGCACTGCGATAGACTATTGTACAACCTGAAAAACACAGTTTAAAAAAAAACTGGATTGAAGAACACCCTGTTACAAAGATTACAAAGTCAACTTCGCACAACTGTACACTTGTGATCGCTTGCCAAGGCCTACATCGGCCGATGCTGACATAGGAGGGCTGCTCCTCTCAGAGCACGTGCTCTTAGCTCTGAGACTCTGATGTTTTCCTTGCTACTACCAAGTACAAACATTTGTCAACCTTTATGAACCCTGATGGCCAACAAGAAGACTCGTCGTAGATCATGTGACACGCAAAATGGATCAAAATGGATCAAAATCGTGTGCGGCTTTGCGTCCTCCCAACACAGAATGCAATGCTCTGCGGCACCTGTCATGTGAGAACCGGGTCGGTAGCATCAAATCATCAGTCTTAACATCCGTGATGCATTCGCTTCATTGAACAAAAAGATCGCTTTGAGCCTTCTGCAGTATACAGTAATGCAATTAATTTGAGAACAATAAGTACTTCAAAAAACTTCAAACATTAAACATGTCGAGGAAGCCCTTGAGATGACTTGCCTCCGTCAGTCGCACCTCCAGCAACAACGAAACCGTTGAAGGAACAGGAACTGACAGCAACTGAGAAACTGCCACCAAGTTCTTGCGCCATCCGGCTGCACTTCTCTGTTTTGCACTCTGCAAATCTTTCGGATGAACATTGATCAACTATGATCAACTGATATCGACTTTGCAATCTTTCCGGCGGTGCCATCGTTCTGTGCCTGCGGAGCTTCTCCAAGGATCAATGGTCTCTTGCTGCCTTTGACCAAAAGCACAAAATGCGCAAGCGGTTTTCTGCCAGCTGACAAGGCTCATGCGACAAAAGCTAATGGCGAAGTGGACCCAAGATACTGCGACATTGAGGCAATGACCATCATGTTGGGATCTCCCTCCTTGTTTGCAAGTGAGATATCTTCAAAATATATCAAAAGTCTTTAAATCTCAAAGTCAAAATCGCTTTCCATCACGACCACTTCACCATACTTCACCCGTGAATCAAGTTCTCCTGAGTGCCAGTTTCCTGATCCACCATGACCTCCGCCGTGCTTGCCTCCTGGCCACAAAGGCAAACATTACATGTCACCATGTCATCATGTCTTAGCCAGTTGATGTTTCATGATGTTTCTCATCAAGGACTGAACATCAATTCTACACAAGGAGTGACTTCGTCAGATTTCAATCCTTGGCCTTTGCCTCGATTGCGGCCAGCACCCTGCACCATTAGGCATCTGGAATGCTGGCGATGCAATTACGAAGTGAAGGACTGCAGCAAACATGTTACGCTCCTGTCCTTGGGCTTGTTGCGATCAGTGCGCTCCACGTGCTCCCCACGCTCACCGTCTGCTCCTGATGCAGCGGGCTTCAATCTTGAGCAGCTTCTTCACATGAACCAAGCGGGCAAGTAGCAAGGCTGCACAAAAAAACACAGCATTGTAGATCATGCATGAAGCCGGGCGGGATCTGTGTATTATACAAACAATTAAAATTGCGAATTTTCAATATGATACTGTGGACACTGATAAAATCTGATAAATAGTGATCTGCATTGCATCAAAACTGTATCTGTCTAACACTTTTGCCAATTCATGTCACTCAGACTACCTGGCCTGAATACTCCTGTGGGTAGCTCTCAGCAGGAGCAACATCTAGCCCTTCCAACAGGTGCCCCGCACGGTTAGAATCGTCTGTGCTGTCAGAGATGAAAGCAGACTCGGAAAATGGAAGAATCATATACAGGAACAGGAACTCAAGATTGTGCAACAGGCCCAAACATATTTCCAGCATCTTCCAGCATCTTCCAGCATCTTCCAGCATCTTCCAGCATCTTCCAGCATCTTCCAGCATCTTCCAGCATCTTCCAGCCTTCATGTTCAGCTCCACCTAGCATCCACCATTTTTTTCAGGGGATTGAAATCTCCATGTGACACCAGGATACATGATCTTTTGAAACATTGGCAGCCTTGGCATGTTCAAAACTGACAAAGTCTTTCCGCCTTGGCTGGACATGGTCTCTGGATCCTCGAGATCGAAAGAGTGAACCTGATTCCTCTGCAAAGTGATTTCTCTTGCTGCACAACGCCCAACTACGAATCCCATGCACAGTGATGACATTAAATGACATTAATAGATTGTGTAAACAAATAATTCTCAACGGATACACATATTATCCTGGATGTCTCTTTTGTATTCTTTTGTTGTGTTAATTTTTCTTCGTTGAATGACTCCGTAACAAATGACGATGGTGAGATACGGTGAGAATGGTTTTCGCTTTCGGCGTCAATGTCATGGCCGTGTCATGGACCTAACTTGGCTCAATGCTTGAGGAAGCAAAAGCGCAAAAGCAATTTCACCTAACTGCAGCAGAGCCCCACGGAACCTCCAAATACCAGTGCAATCCAGAAGCGCAGCCAATTGGTCCACTGAAACTTGTCCCAAACGGAAGCTTGTCACGCACAGTCGCACAGTCGCACAGTCGCACTTTTCTTGCTCTAAGAACACTTGCATTCATGATTTTGTGACTCACAGCCTTTGTCGTGATGCCACATAGAAGATTCCAAACTTAAGTACATTGATGGTCACAATTCATGGAATTTCCATTTTGGTCTTGGATGTCCTTGGTTTCCGCACTCCTAGAACTACATGGACTTAAGTTGGGGTGGCACTATTCACACTATTTCACATGTCCACTTTTTGTGGAGAGTGGGGAACGCTGTTCATTCCCTGGTGAAGTGCATCAGCGTATGTGTACAGCAAAGTGCATCATCTTCGGCTGGCAGCCGCTGTCACCAACCAAGCACCTCGGCCAACGAGGGGAGTCATGCCTTGAAGAGTCGAAGTTGAGATTCTGGATGATTTTTGTCTCCAAATCATTTGTAAACATTCATGTTCCGAAGATGTTTGGGCACGATTAAACGCCAGTCTGAAAGATCTGAAAGTGCTTGAAACGAATGTCCTGTGGGAGCTTCTGCCCAAGTCCGAGACTGGAATGACTAGAAACATCATGGATCATAAATGATCATAAACATGCATTAAGATTCCTAAAGTTCAGATTCAAAGAGATTCATCAAGCATCATGACGCATCATGAGTTCGACTCCAGCTGTCGTAGGCTGCGCACTTCATCGGTATATTTCTCTGGCCACCACCGCGGAGCAGCCTCAGAGCGTCCAGGATCATCCAGGATGTCACACATCGTCCAGGAATTCTTTCAAGATGGATGTCTTCAGGTGCCGTACCGTTGCAGCTACATCCAAATGATAGGGATCACAAAAGCCCAACCTCAGCGAAATGCAGTATAACATAGTATAACATAGTATAACATCGTATAACATCGTAAAACGCCGGCTTAACTTCTCTAGGATGAGACTCATAGTATCATGCCATGCGTTTGGGTAAGCGTGAGGAGATATGGGGAGATATCAGTTGCCAAAGTAAGCCTTGGGTCAAGGCCACAAGCTAGGTGCAGGCTCCTTTTCAGGTGAAGGCTGAGCGGCCTCTGCCTGACAGGAGAAACCCATGGCATGATGTCAATTTGGAGAGCAAAGATCATGTAGAACATCGTAGAATTGAGCGAGCGAAGCATTGTGCTCTTGAATGAAAGTATACCATAAAGTATGATAAAGTATGATCAAATATCATAGATTATCATAGTATCATAGTCATTTCAAGTCACTTCAAGTCATCAGATATGTTCAACATGGGTCAACATGGGTCAACATGGGTCGACATGGGTCAACGGTCTCCAGTTGATCATTTTGCTGTACTCCAGCGATCTCCAGCGCCTCCGCATCAGCTCCCTCTGCCGATTCCTCTTTTGCCGTCCTACGCAGGGGCTCCATGGATCTCCATGGCCCATCTCATGTCACCTTTCCATATCTGAACCAAATCACCTCGGGACCCCTCGGGACCCCGAGGGGACCACTTCGACCACTGGCCTTGAACCTTCTGAACCTTCGGCCGTTTGTAGCTCAGGTTCTGGAGGGATTCTGGACTGCCTCACGAAGCCACGCTACTGAAGATAATCAAACAGTGGTTGATCTGGGTGAACAAGACCATACAACAGCATAGAACAACACAACCCAAGCGCAGTCTATACAGCTCAGGCACGCTGACTGCACTGCTGGAAGGAACACCTGCCCACACAGCTTGAATGCATTGGGAAGTGAGTTTGTATTAGGCCATATATCAAGCCGTCTCAAGCCGGTTAAAGCACTTCGATGCACTTCGAACATGCACAAAATGTACAAGTGCTGCCTTGGCAAGGAAAGCATCCAAGCATGCGTGCACAGACAAGCAAGAGAGGTGCGGTGCCTGAGGCAAGTGAGAGTCAACGAGAACTCACGGCCCCAAGATAGAACTCAAAATAGGTTGCCCTTGGCATCGATTCGAAAGATTAGCAGGAATAGTTACTTTTTGGGGGGCTGGCTTGCCTTGTTCCTGGACAAATACTCTCGTAAAAGAACGCACTCTAAATCTTCATTTCTCTTGCTTCGTTCAAAAGCAGCTCACAGAAAACTTAGTTTGGAGGCAGGGAGTATGTATTGGTTGTGCCCCTGCTGTCTTTTTCCATTGCCTTCGTGTGAGAAATTATCTGCTGTTGCCACTGGTTATAGCACGTTGCACCCATCCAACACCTAGCCTGCTGGAAGAGAACATTAAACAGGTAAATGCGATCCATAATGCGATCCATAACCATGTCCGTAGCAAGTTATCAACGGGAGTCTCTGCTGTAGCACCTTCTCCGCTGGAAGATTGGCCAGTCGGAGCCTAGGGGCCGTGTCTGTGGCCGTGTCAGGACATGACTCAGGCAGGTAAACCCTACTCTCATGAGTATGTACAATTAGCATCAAATAGTTGACCTTGGCAAACTAATACTCTCAGGGTTTCCGGTGTCAAGTCCAGATTGGTTGCCCCGTATTTTCGAAATGTTGGCAGACTTGGCATTGAGTGCCATTGAGTATCTGAAGCATCTCTTTCAATATCCTTTCTTCAGAGTACCCGAGGAATCGGCAACAAAAGCTGGAACTCCGGATAGGTAAGCTCTGTCTCAAGGTAGTCCAGCATGGCAAGCTCCTTCACAGGAAATGCACATCCCAAGTGGGTCAAATCATGCACACAGAAACACAGAACCGTCATTGTCATTATTTGATATTATTTGTCATTCGATCATTCTTGAATCATTGCTGAATCTTGAAAACTCCTCCACGGCTGAGTTTTCATCCAGTGACCAGTGTATTCTTTTGACGCTGGGAGGTTTGAAGACCTGGCTTCAAGAAGCCAAGTCCATAGCCAGTCCATAGCCAGTCCAAAGCGCCAATTTTTTATGCTGATGATCCCTGATGGATGCTGATGTCTGTTGTGAAAAACAGCTTTGCCTCGGTCAGAATGGCTACAGCATCCAAATAGCTGACCTGGCAACCAAAGGGGGACGCTTGTCGTTGTCAAGGTATCGAATGTCTTCGAATGTATGGGCTCGGCTTTCACATTTTGGCGCCTTGAAGTTCAACTTGCGAAACTCTGCAAGAGCTTCAGCCTCAGAAACCAACAAAAAGTAACTTCAAGTAGTGATACAAAAGTGATACAATAGTCAATAACGATACAGGATGTGCTTCGAGGACATCCTGACTCTCTACGAAGTGCAAATTTGGATTCTGATTAAATTTGGCATGTTACTCTCTAAGAAACACAATGCCGCCTTTCTTGATATGTTTTGCACCTGCTACATGCAGTTGTCTTCTGAGTTGAATATGTAGGGTGACTGGCAGCAAGCAGTTACCAGATACATCCAGATACAGTAGATCCAATTCTGTACAGTCACTTGCGACACTTTTTCCTCATTTGCCACTGTACCGCATTGGCCTTCCTGCATCTGAAACCTCAACCCGGGCCGTGAATAGCGAACATTAGCGAACCACGTCTTTCTTATGGGTCAAGGACAGGGTGCTACAAGTACTGCTTTCATGCAACGGAAGTTTTGCAGTCTTGATGAGGTTAATGCATGTCGGGCGAATGTTCAGGATGATGACTTTGCCTGAACCCTTCTGCCAAAAGCGGTGAACCGGAAATGGGCTGAAAGCCTTCTATGTACAACGTTACTGGCGCTATGCTACTTCCAAGCTCACTTGGCCTTTTTTGACTCAGGACCTTTCCAGGCATGCTGCAATTCTCTACTTGGCACTGATTACTGTAACTTAACTTTCCTTCTTCTATGGGATAAAGATGAATGAAGACATGGCACTGTTGATGTCACACTCCGATTCCTAATGAATAATGAATACTTGAATACAGTAATTATACGTATACATATTTTGATATGATCTGTTGTTAAATAAATACCAATGGCCTCTCAGCTCGGAAGGCAGAAGATCCTTCTGTGCGAGGTCCATCCAGCCTTCCAGAAGGGAGAAACATTTTGCATAACCCAGTGGATCAGGATGCACCAAGCATAGCCCTTGTGCCCAACTGTCCAACCAAACTCTGCCGATTTAAAACATGTCCCTTTAGGATACTCAGGCACAGAGATTATTATATATATATACCCTCTGGTAATTTAACATAGCTATTGAAAATGGCCATTTATAGTGAGTTTTCCCATTAAAAATGGTGATTTTCCATAGTTATGTTAGTTTACCAGAGGGTAAAGAGAGAGAGAGAGAGATCAACGAGATACGACGATCTTTGCTGCAAGTCTGCCTTCTGGCAGTTTCTGTGTCTTTTGGGTGCGGAGAACAATCAAAGGACGACTCGCGCGAATGTCTCGCACTTGCACCTGCCAGCATGTGCAATCCAAAATTAGAAAGCAAAGCAAGCAGAAACTTCCTGGCCTCATAGTGTGGTCCAAGATCAGGTCGCTCTGCTTCCTTTCGCTCAAGAACTGTTCTGAGGATTCAGGGTTTGTGGGCTCATATCACTTTGCAACTTTGGCCGCAGCCCTCACAGAAGTGTCGCACAGTCTTCACCCATAGCCCATGGCGGTGTTCGTTTGATCCCTTCCGTGCTGTGTTTAGTTGGAGGATTTCTTTAGATTCACGACACAGCCCAGCACGTACTTATATCACTCTACATTGTATGTATATATATATATATATATATTATTGTATTATATTATATTATATTATATTATATTACATTATATTATATTATATTATATTATATATATTATATTACATTATATATATATCTCATCAATTATCATCATATTGATCAGCTTGTAGCATGATGCATTCACCGGCAAATGATGCTTCGAGCCTGATATCCTCCTTTGTTCACAAGCTGTCCAAACAAGGACAGTATGGCACCACCATTCTCCTCTCCACAAACAATTCACAAGTCATTCTTGAAAAATCTTGAAAAGTAACTATTGGATACTATTGGGTGGCTTGAGCTGACTTCTTGTGACTATATACTACGTACATGTTCTCAGTCTTCCCTGTCCCCTCCAATCCATTTCAAAATCTTCATTGCCCTCCTCTCTCACAAGAACTCCCCTCTCTATCTCTCTCTCTCTCTCTCTGTGGAAGCCATTCCATTGCTAAAACATCTTTAATGCGAACCTCGGCCAAAGCATCAATGAAGCTCTGCGCTTTGAAAGCTTCCGGGCAACCGTCCATGCTGAATACCTCTGCACACAGAGGTGAAGCGCGAGCGCAAGCTGCCAAAATTATCCTGCAGCCTATAGCCTCATACGTATCCGCCGACCCAGGCCGAAAGCAAAGGGGAGCGCACCGGGGAATAAATCATATAAATGGGAATCATGTATTCAAGAGTATCAAGTTGTCTCTCCGGAAATGAGGCAAGGGAGTAGTACGCCGAGTCCTACTCCTGCTGCCGTGCTAGTCAGCTAAATTGGAAAACTTGGCACGGCTCGTTCTGAAGAGCAGAAATGGGAAGAGAGTGACGCAGAGCTAGCAGAATCTTAGGACTAGGAGAATCTTATCATGGCCGTGCAATGGAATAGGAATCCCCCCGCTCTGTTCAAGTTCAATAGAAGATCAGCCGGGCCTTGTCTGTAACATCCAACGCAACCTGCCACTGTTTGAGACTCACAACGTGTTTGTTTTGTTATGTTTCTCTCTTCACGTCCTTTTTGTTCGAGGTTACGAGGTTTGAAATCGCAGAACTTCTTGAAATCTTCGCCTCATCCTGCTCGTTGCAAGTTGGAAAAGCAGAGTTGGCCTGACAATTTGCCAAGCAAAAGTTCCAATCCAATGCGCCGGAAACGAAATGCTGTGTGAATACCCTAATGCACGTATCATCTACATACAAATACACATAAATGCACACAGAATCAAATACAGTCAAATGATATCATAATATATCATAATTATATTATGTATTTGTATATAATATATATATATATATATGTATATATATATATATTATTTATGATCAATATGATAAAGGTATGAAGTATGAACGTTGCTTGCTTTGATCATCTTTGCATCCACGGATTGCCTTGGGCCCGTCCAATCGATGAACTTCTTCATCAAAGTCAACCTAGAAGCTGCCCAAACAAATGACCATGATATACACTGACCACTGACCATCCAAGTGCTACAGGCCACACACAGGCCACACCAGGGACGGAAAGTGATGGAAGATTGTTTGGGCGACACGCTTTTGAACCCGCGACCCATGTCAGCATCCATGTGGATGGGTTCAGCCAATGCGGGTTTATAACATGATACTGTAGTTGCCCGCGCGAAAACGAAACCGCAGGTTGAAAATGGCGTCCAGGCGTTTTGTTGTGGCAGGGCGACAGGAGTACCGTCAAGGTGACAAGCGTTTGTCAATGATTGCTCCAGTGATATTCTGGTTGGAAGCAAAGGGAGGGAGAAGTGGAATATATCAAATAATTACCTGGTACTTGAAGCCAATGCCGCCAATGCCTTGAAGTGTTTGAAATGCTTTGAAATGCGTTGGATACTGCTTGACTTGTTGGTTTCGTCCAAGACAGTGGTCCCACAGAGGTGGTCTGGTTCAGGCGGTTGGAAGCTCTAAGGGTTGCCAAGTGCAGTTTTACTCAGCAGTCTCGATATATGTCTCGATTTAACTATAATTAAATATACAGTATACGTATGTATACGTATTATAACATATTTAACTTCTGTTACCTTCACCTTTTTCCAAGCCATGGAAGTTGCTCCAGTTACTCCAGTTGCCAACTTCAAAAAACTTCCGGCTGCTGCTTGCTGTTCACGTCTGCCATGTCATGACATTTCTTGACATTTCATGACATTTCCACGTTTCAACCTTGAACTTAGTAACTAAGGCAAGGGCACAGGATAGGCATAAGAATGGCCTTCTCACGCCTTTCTTGTACACGTCCTGAAGTCTGACAAGATGATCAAGATGGCATTGCCAGCAGAGTCCCATCTTTCATCACATGATATCTTTCATCATTTTTCATCTATCAAAATCTATCAAACATATCATAGGTCAACCAGAAAACTTCTCAGGATAGCGCCCCAAATGGGAAGAACAAAGTTGAGGAGCTCGGTAGGGCTTTCAGCATAGAGAGCAAATCCTGGCAGAGAATCGCAAAGGCGTCACCCCGTCACCCCGTCACCCCGAACCATCTGAACAGCGTCAACCTGTCCTGACTGAAGAGCTTGAGATCCTCCATATGCATGTCCAGGAAATCGAACCTGGAAAACAGACCGAGAAATTTCTCGCCAAATCTCTTTGACATGCATTATATGCATTGGAATTGCACGATTATTATATGCATATCTCAAGGATTCTTGGAGGCTCCAGAGGAGTCCAAACGCTGCATACGGCGTAGCATCTGTGCGGCATGAGGCTGGAGCGCATTGAAGTTTTCGTACATCTCAGGTCGGATCACAAACTGCCTCACCTCGGCGCACCACTGGGCACATCTGGGCACATCTGGGCACTGAAATGCACCGCGCAACGCCCAAGGCTGCGACTGGACCCTGAGCAACTCCAAGTGCTCCATTGCTCATCTGCAAAGTCGCTTCATCTTCAGCGCAATCATGCACAATTCAAGGCTCTCTGCATCCAAGCAGCCCAAGTTGGAATGGGTGAACTTGTGACACACCATTCCTAAGACCAAGATCAGCTAAGTACAACGTTTCTGGCAAGGAAATGCAAGGAAGCATCGCTCAAATGCCACTGAAACACTGAAACCGATTTGAACCGATTTGAGCCGACTGAAACCGACTGGAGAAGCTGAGGGAAGGACCGTTGGATCGTAGTGTCCAGCTTGAACGGCGTGGAGGAAGACCTTACGCTGCTTGGAACTTGGGGTTTTCTGTAGATTCCAAGTCCCGAGTCCGCAAATGTCATAGGACCATATAGGACCTATGTCAAGCCTAAGAAAATGTAAGAAGAAATTGAAAAGTCACAATCAGACAAATCATATCAAATCATCACGGAACAGAATAGCCGAGAATAGCCGAGAATAGCCGAGGCTCCAATTGGCTGCCGCTGATCTGCCTGCAACATGAAACAATGTGAAACACTGACATGCTTTGGGCTTTCCATGTCACTGCCTTTGGGCACTGCTTGAAACTGAAGAGAGTTGACACATGGTGACACTTCACAGCTCTCCTCAAGCCCTTCATCACTGGACCGCGGCTCATTGTGGATCGTGCCATACACTCGTATTTGAAATCCACATCATCCCAGGCCTCGGTCAAACGGTCAAATCCTGTCTCCCCTGCCATTGTGCGGGGTGTCGAATCTGAGCTCTTCACGTGGAGAAGCATCAAGGACCAAAGGCCGTAGAACTTAGTGCTCCAGTTATGGCCAGCAGGAACAGTCCCATGATGCCCCATTCACATAATGTCTATAACTTTATATATGTTCAATATATTTCAATATAATTTCACACAATTTGATTCTGTTCTCCTGCTGAAACTGAAAAGGTGCGCAGAAAATGCATAAGTCGTCCCTTGAAAGCCTTCATCAGGTTCATCTCAGGTTCATCTCAGGTTCATCGCTTCTCATATCCTCGCCTTTCCAGAAAGATCTAAAGGCAGCCGAGGTGCGAAAAGGAGTCTGAGCGATTCTAGCAGCATAGTGGCAACGATCACCTCATTAGTCACAGCAGTGTACAGTGAAGTTACCTGTCGCTGATGCTGAGAGGGGCACCACGTCCAGGAGGCTGTATGGTCCTTGTCCAGGAAGGAGGAAGACCTGCATGGCCAAGTGGCCAAGCGGCCAAGCTTGATCTGTATGCTGAAACAGCTGAAATAGTAAGAAAATAATAGTGGTCATTCACCAGGGCTGGAGTCTGTATTTAACAGTTTAACACACAGCCTAGGGGATGCAGAAGAAATTGATCATCTGCACATCATCATTCACTCAATACAACTCTTGCCAAGCATCACGGGGAAAAACAAGGAGGGGCTGTTGACGGCTATTGCTAGTTATCTTCCTACAAGTATAGATATGTATAGATACTAGTAGTACAGTAGATGCTCTGTAAAATCCAGCACATGTCACAAGCAGTGAAGAAACGGTAAGATGACTGCCCCCTCGCTCCAGGTGTATAAAGATCCGTACAGCAATGCACATGAATCGCATACATCTTCATAATACTTCATAATCCTTGTATATAATTCATTCATATCCATTCATATCCATCAATAGCCTCACGTCGCCCATCGTCGCCCCAAATAGCAGCAGAGTGACTGAGATCGCGTTGAAATACATCACGGATGCGCCCAACTCACCGACCTTTGCTCTTATGCTTGACAAAGAATTCAAGCTCCAGTCGGAAAGGCCTCCTAGTACAAAAGTGGAAGATCTTATCTTGTCCACATCCACTGCAATCATAGGAGCTTGTTTGAATGTGGCAGCTCAGCTTGCGAGTGCTGTGTGGATGCATCTATGTACTAGTATAGAGAATATACAAGCCCAAATACTAAGGTCAGCTCACAATACTCGCCGTACCATTTTTTGGCCCGCAATGTGTTAGGGTTCTTGGCCTCAAGATCCAGCAAAATATCTGCGAATGACAAGTTTGATGACGTCCAAATGTCATGCACCGTAGAAGCCAGTTCTTCAATCCTTACATCTCTTGCCTTTTCATTTTTAAAAATCTGTCTCGACTGTGGCCCCAAGACGGCATTCCCAATGAATCATGAGGCATCACTGTCCCACGCACTGACTGCGCCTGGTCTGCAAACATGTTTGGCGCTGCCCGCAGCATTAGGATTGGACAAACCTGCCATCATTCCAACTGCCCCATTGTATTCCCAGTGTGAAGGCTCCATGAAACATGAGGTGCTGTCAACAGTTGTCAATGGCACAGAAAGCTAGCCCTGCAAAGGGAGCCAGAAAAACGATACGTAGAACAGTCATACCATACCACAGCCTCAGCATGCGATGAACAAATCTGCAAAAACACTTGCAAATCTTCAACGTGATCATCACTGCTTCAAACTCAGAATGCAGCATCTTGGCGAGCCGAGCCCATGTTTCACCTTGCAAATCCGTCACATGCAGTGAACCACATCCAGTGCTGGTCACGTCACATGACGTGCGTCATGATATGTTTGCTCAATGCCTTGCTCAATGCCCAGCCTGGTCCAGGCCTTGGAGGGTTGAACAGGTCAATGATGGCCACCTGAGAAGTTTGGTTCCATGATATCCATACATGATACATCCATATGTAATTTGTCATATGTCATCATGACATGTCAGCAGAGTTTGATCATACTTAAACAATCTTAAACATACTTGTGCAATCTTGTGCACGCTTAAATTGGCTTAAATATCTACAGTAGATAGGAAAAGAAATTAGCACTGGCATCACTCTTCCATGGTGTTCTTTTGGTTTCGGACAGGCAATTCCAACAAGATGGTCGGCCCAATAAAGCATGCGAAGCCAACCAAGTGGAGTAGAACCTGAAAGATCGACAAAGATCATTGGTGATTTCACATGTTTCGAATTGGCTCAAAATGACAAACTATCTGTGAATTCTCACCCATCCAATCTTAGATATCTAAGCAACTGGCCCATTGGAAGACGTAAAGCGTGTTCAAGTCCTTGGCATGCAGTGGATGTCGGTTGCAAAATGATCAAAATGCTTCATAATAAGGATTCCAGCAGTCTGTCAAATTCAGCAAGAATTATCAAATGCTCCTGCATTTCAGGAGTTGCTTCATCCTTTCAGTATTTTTCACCCACTTCAACTTAAGCAGGCTTGGGAGCACACTGAAGTTGGCAGGGCAAGGCGCATTCGTGCGTTGGAGCCACCTATGTCAGTTCCAGGATTTGGGGCTCAGCATGATCCCAAAACATCCCAGGATTCCAGCCTGCTCCCGTTATCACCGGAGTGCTCATTACCATCAGCAGCCCAAATGGGGCCTCAGCAGCTAATTTTCGATTGGATGGGTGAGAATTCACAGATTTCTGTGAATAGCTCGATTCGACTTGATGCATTTGTCGATTCACCTGATTCACCTTCAACAACTGTCAAGGCTCTCGCAGTTGCTCCACGAATCGCACTCCTCAGTACTTTGCCAATTTTGCCAGTTCACAAATGTTCACATATTTTGCCAGTATGTTGCTATATGTTGCTATATGTTGCTATGCACATGTCACATCTTCCATACACTGGACACGTTGGGACTCGAACACGACGCAGGAGAATATGCCACCTTGTGATGGAGATGTTGGACCAAAATTTTCAGAGCTTCGTCTGTCACATTCTGTCACATGTATCCATTGATATCCATTGTGTATCTGATGTTTTTATTGATGTGCTCTATATCTCTCATTATATCTCTATATTATATTACAATAATTATTGGTATTACTAATACTAATATTGGTATTACTAATAGTAAATCATTAGCTCATCCTTTAAAAAACGCAGCAAAGTGACTCCCTCTGAGGTGGAGAAGCATGTTTCCAACCAGCATGACTGAGGCGGCCGGTCTGACCTTGGAGCATGACAGATTCCTGGGACCTCTCCGTGGTGCTGACCGGTGGTTCATGAAATGAAGACCCCACGGCCCCACAGGTATAATCCGCATGTCATGTTCCACAATGTTCCACATGTATTTGATGAAGACCCACATGTCGCTTTGGTGTCTCTCTCTCTCTCTCTCTCTCTCTGAGAAGCTTGCAGTGGCTTCCACTATTTGAAACTCCGTTGTAGACTGGTCTCCAAATGTTTCCGATACTGTCCTTGGACTGTCAGTAGTAGGGTCATGAAACACATGTATGAATTCAATGTTGCAGGCTTCACATTGAAAAAATCGCAAGAATTAGGCTTCAGACTCGGGGTGATACTTCATGATCAAGGTCATATCCACGTCGCCCTATATCGCAGCAATCATCAGCAATCCAATTCTCGATGCACTGCCACAGCAGTCTCAAAACAAGTGGTTTTCCAGACTCGTCCAGAAGCTGTGAATGTAGCAGGTTGCTGCAAGTTGATATTTTTTGCTCCGTTTCAGTTGTGCCGTGGTACTTTGTATATATCTTTGGGCCATGCGGCCTTGTTTGCAGCAGCTGCAAACTCTTTGAAGTAGTTGTTCCTGCAAGCGAACGTATCATCTGCAACAATCATCAAAAATCCACGGAGATGCGTGGAGATCATCAATAATCATAGAGTATCAGCTCGCCCGACTTGTAAAGGACCTGTTTGTGAGGAGGCATTGTTCGTACAGCCGTAACATGCGCTACTTTACTGGGAAAATGCTCATGTAAAGGACCGGATGTTCGCAAATGCTTGTTCACGTTCGTTCTAAAATTGTTCATCCCCTCAAGTCATCTCAAGTCCTGTTCTTGGGTGACAGCCACCAAATGTGTATTGCATTGACCTGGTCAGATCTGGCGGTCTGGAAACTTAGGAAACTTAGGAGACTTAGGCGATTGTTCATATTAATCATATTGTTCATATTGTTCCACTCTCTTGAAAGTCTTGGGGTCAGGCGAAAGCCCAGTGACAAGTTCTCGTCGAGAAGAACACCTTATACATTCAGTTTACATTTACCCTCCAGCCATCCACAGCCAAGTTGAATACTATTAACTAACTTAGCCATTGACTTAACCATACCTAACCTCTTTTTTCTTGGAAGCCCAGGGAGCGAACGAGGCAAGCTCCGATTGTTTGTGCTGTCAGCTCTCCAAGGCTCAGAAGCGCGACCGCCATTCTGCTGGCTTCTATAGTAGATGTCAGCTCTAGCTGATCGGAATTCCAATCCTTGTAGCCGGTTTCAGCCTGCACATGCTTAGCATTGCTTAGCTATCGAGCCCCATTCCCTGAAAATGACATGTCGTGCCATCGAACTGGAGACTCTTGTACGTAAGTAAGGGTCAGCAAGGAGTCCAGGTTTGGCTTGTGATTAATGCTTGTGATTAATGCTGCTGTGCAACAACATGTTCTCTTTTCAAATCTAACGCTGGACGTGACTGAAAGTACGGTTCTGTTTATAGATGTTTGTAGATTGGACGCTCGATGAAGGTCCACTGATCGGCCATTGGCTTGAACCCAAAGGCTCCGAAAAGCAAAAAACTCTTCTAGAGACATTTATGGCTAACAGCGCATCCAAAAAAAACACAAGCTGCACAAGCCAAGGTCAAAGCTGTTGAAGCAATCTCCTGCCAAATGTCAGAAAATGTCAAATACTTCTGTTTGTGAGTGCTGAACAAATGTCGACAGTGCTGAAGAGTTCAAGCATCTCCTTCTCTGGCGGAATCTTTTGGCCCTACAAAGTCGGGCAGTCGGTTTTATTTCGCCGGCACCACTTTCATTGCTTGCAAGAAGTGTCAGTGCATTTTTTGGGGGCACCAATCTGTCTATGTGTGTAACTTTGAACCCGGTTCCCAGAATCAACGACCTTGTCAATCTTCGGCACTGCAACTACACAGAACACTGCGCCTCAGCCTGTGCAGACTCTTCCGGTGGAGTCGGCGTGCGGTGATCTCAGTTCAAAATCTTGTGGAAATGTAAAGATTTTTCAAAAGGTCTCACAGTCTGCCAGAGTCTGCCTCGTTTGTGTGATTACCTTCTTGGGATTCTTGTTGGTTAAATCTGCCAGCATTTCCCTCTGACCACCTTGCTTTGAAGAGGCTCAAATCTAAACAGCAGGCTTCTGAACGTGGAAAGCAATGCTTTAGGGTCTGGCCACCAGGAAGATCCTGCAAGACTGAAAAGGACTGAAATTTGCTGAATGCCCGGAGGAAGGAATCTGAAAAAGTTGCATGTTGAATTTCAAACTGGGTACTACAACAATCTATAGTATGTCGTTACAGTACTACTGCTTACAGTATATTTTCTTATAATGTATGTGCTGTGATGTGCTATCTTCTTTGTTATTACTTTGTTAATTATATATCATATAATATACATATACATTTTGTAGATTGAATACAGCCTCAATGTTTGCTCTCTGGCCTTTGCTTCAGCCTTCTCAATCCTTGCAGGCAAGCAGAACACGTGGTTGCCAACAGCTTCAGCCCGCGACAGGCGCAACTGCCGACTCATAAGGACCCGCGCTGGAAATCTCCGAAGGTGTTCTTCAAGGACGAACGTTCTTCAGTATCTGGCGTCACAGCAACTGGCCTCGGGTGCAGGCACCAAGGCATGGAGGTGGCGACTTGACCGCCAGCGTTCTAAGGCAAATTCGACGCAAATGGCTTGGATAGAGACTCAGTTTCCTCAGGTTTGGGTTCTGGGAAGATGCTGTCGTTTGGACAATCCACGGAGGGCCTGAGTTTCAGAATCATCACCGGGATTTAAGAAACATAGAAGGTGCATGAAAGCTCTACAAAAGCAACAGTTTGATATCATTGATAGGGGTAAGGCTGAATGTCTCCGATCGAAAGGAGGTCAGCATAGAAGAGTATGCTCAGTGCATCCTGCAAAAAAACAGCAATGGTTTGCAGTCACTGTGACCGCACAGGCACCACGGGCAACACAAAAAATCATGAAATGTCATGAAACAAGGAAATTGTTGGCACTGCAGTGACTTGGAGATCTGTCAGACTGTCAAACCTGAGTGCCGAAGCGTGACTTTTATTTCGGATTCAGCAAGGTTTCTCCAGTAATCAACTTGTTCTGACGCTGTCCGCACTCTTTGGCGGGTTTTAGCTACTAGATTGCGCAGTTCCAGTGTCCTGGCAATGCAACCGTCATGCAAGAACAACCTACTTCGCCGCGTATGCATGCGTGTATTCTATGTTCTTATAATATGATGTTCTAAGTTATAGATATATGATTACATATTGGTTCAAACTGATTTACAAATCACGGTCTGTTGCATAATATACATGCAATGTATGTATATCATGAGTCTGTCTGTGTACAGGTGGTATAATATGTATGTATGAAGCAGACATACACACGCGTAAACTAGTGAAATTACATTGTGATAAAATATATTGCAACACAATGCATGAAATTGTATGTGATGCAATCCACCGACCCCACGGAACCAGGGGGAGCGCGTCTGAGAAGCAATGCCAAATGGGCAAGAAAGATTGTGCAAGTTGCAAGCTGGAATTTGGAGCTAGTTTCTTGCCGCGTCAGAAAGCAACGTTAGGCACAGGCAGCTTCCAGCCGAAGGCCCCGTCTGTCCTTTTAGTTCCATGGGCCCTTTAGTTCCATGGTGTTTCGATGCTGCGAAGGAAAGGCTTGGAAAGTTTGCAAGCAGGAATTTGGAGCTAGTTTTTTGCCACGTCAGAAAGCAACGTTAGGCACAGTAGTACTGGGAAGTGTTTTGTGCAAGCTTTGTAGTACAAAGTAGTACTGGGAACGACTTTGTGCAAGCTTTGTAGTACAAAGTACAGTAGTACTGGGAAGTACTTGGTGCAAGCTTTGTTGTACAAAGTAGTACTGAAACGTGCTTTCTGCAAGCCTTGTAGTACAAAGTAGTACTGGGACGTGCTTTGTGCAAGCTTTGTAGTACAAAGTAATACTGGAACGAGTTTTGTGCAAGCTTTGTAGCACAAAGTAGTACTGGGAAGTGCTTTGTGCAAGTTTTGTAGTACAAAGTAGTAGTGGGAAGTACTTGGTGCAAGCTTTGTAGTACAAAGTAGTACTGGAACGTGCTTTCTGCAAGCTTTGTAGTACAAAGTAGTACTGGGAAGTCCTTTGTGCAAGCTTTGTAGTACAAAGTAGTACTGGAACGTGCTTTGTGCAAGCTTTGTAGCACAAAGTCACAAAGTAGTACTGGGAAGCGCTTTGTGCAAGCTTTGTAGTACAAAGTAGTATGTACTAGTACTGGGGAGTAGTTTCTGCAAGCTTTGCAGTACACAGTTGTACTGGGAAGTAGTTTGTGCAAACTTTGTAGTGCAAAGTAGTACTGGGAAGTGCTTTGTGCAAGCTTTGTAGTACATAGTAGTACTGGGAAGTGCTTTGTGCAAGCTTTGTGGTACAAAGTAGTACTGCGAAGTGCTTTGTGCAAGCTTTGTGGTACAAAGTAGTACTGGGGAGTAGTTTGTGCAAACTGTGTAGTACAAAGTAGTACTGGGAAGTGCTTTGTGTAAGCTTTGTGGTACAAAGTAGTACTGGGAAGTATTTTGTGCAAGCTTTGTAGTAAGTACAAAGTAGTACTGGGACGTCTTACACTTTACACTCTACACTCCACACTCGGCACTCTACACTTTACACACTCTACACTCCCCACTTTACACTTTACACTCCACACTCCTTACTTTACACTCCACACTCCACACTCTACACTTTCCACTCCACACCTTAGACTGACTGGTAACAGGGAAAATATGTATATACTGTCTTCAAGCGATGTTTTCCATGCATGTCTTTGTGCGTTAGTTGTCTCTTTGTGAACTGTTGATCAGGTGCCTTCGCTGAGGCGATATGCGCGCACGATGCATGGAAAAAAAAAGGTTCGTTTTCCTACCGCAGAGGTTTTCATTCGTAGTCCAAGAACCTGAATACATTCGGGTTCATGGCTTCCATCTTGCTTGCACTTTTTGAACCGATTTTGTGCCTTGATGAATGCAATAAAACGCTGGTATTTACGCGTTTTTAAAAAAATCGAAAATCGTGACGAGAGCGAAACCATCCCTACCCCTATAGAGGGGGAGGGCGGGGGGGCCAAAACCAACCTGTCGAATTCCACTTTTTGCTTGGAAACCCTGGGATAGTGATCCAACCCCTCAAATCGAATTGTAAAGTAACATTTCTTAACAAGCCTTTGGCGCTGTTTAGAAAATACTTGCGCTTAGCCGTTTGCGAGCCCTCAAACCCCTAAAATCCCTCGCGGCAGCTTCGACCAGGCACTCTGGCCACAGGCGTTTGTTGTTAGAGCCTTCAAGCCTGCCGTTTGCCTCCATGGCCCTCTGTTGTTAGGGCGTTCAAGCCTGCCGTTTGCCAGCCCTCAAACCCTTAAAAGCACCCGAGATCGGTGAAACGGCTGCGGCTACCGCCCCCCCAAAGAAGGAGGGGTCGGCGGCACCCGGGCGCAAGCCCATTCTATATGATGATGAATGCTGCTGGTGATGAGCTTTTACACAGACGCGTTTACACACAGAAGCTTTTACGCACAGAAGCTTTTACACAGAGAAGTCTTTTTACAGACTGGCTTGTACACGCCGAAGCTTTTACACAGAGAGAAATCTTTACACAGAGGAGCTTTTTCGCACGGAAGCTTTTACACAGAGAAGTCTTTACACTAAGGAGCTTTTGCACACAAACGCGTTTTCACAGAGGAGCTTTTACACACAGAAGCTTTTACACAGAGAAGTGATTACATATACACACACAGACGCGTTTGCACACAGAAGCGTTTACACAGAGAAGCCTTTACACAGGAGCTTTTACACACAAGAGGGCGTTTACACACAGAAGCTGTTACAGACGCTGTTACACAAAGAAGTCTTTACACAGAGCTTTCACCCACAGGCGCGTTTACAGACAGAAACTTTTACGCCAAAGAAGTCTTTACACAGAGAGCTTTTACACACAGAAGCTTTCACACACAGAAGTTTTTACACAGAGAAGCCTTTCACAGAGAAGCTTTTACACGCAGAAGCTTTTTCACACAGAAGTTTTTACACATCCATGAATATGTTCAAAAAAGCATAAGGAATATATTTCTGAAGCAGCAGGTCCTCATTCAATAGCTTTCAAGCCCACCCTGCGATGACATCGGGTCAAGTAATCGGGCGGAGCCGACGATGAGCGTCAGCTCTAAAATATCAGCAATATCGTAATATTGTAATTTTGTGCAATTATCATATTCCTCCATCGCAACTGTTAGGAAAATTCTAATATAGGACGTGTCAGCTTAGGTAGGGGGATTCTTGTACTCTGACAACGTTTGATCTCGCTATCTTTTTTGAAAGAACTATACGTGATTTAAACAGATTCAATCAACCCTATTTCAACCAGTTTCATCCATTTTCAACCCAGGTCCTTCTTCCAGCCTGCAACTCCTCAGTCTTCTGTCCTCTTCGTTTGAACTGTTCAGTGAGCTCCAAGTATTTGGCTTCGTCTGCACGCTTTTTCTGAAGCTCTTGCTTCAACTTGGCAAGCTCCGATTCGGCGGCTTTCCACTCGCGAACGACATAACTCTGACTCGAGCTTTGAAATCTGTCAGTTCGCTGCAATAGATCACGGAAATATTCCCATCCAGTACCTGCCCATTTTCTGGCTTCCTCTTGAAAAGCAGCACCTGGTGATCTTGAGGAAGTGCTTGAAGTTCTTGAAGTGTAGTCATTGTAGTCTTCGCCTCTTTCCCAATAGGACCTGGATGATCTAGACCCAGCGGATCCAGTCGAAGATCGTTGACGTGATTGAACCTGTTGAGCTTCCCACTCTTTTCGATAATTTGGATCAATTAACTTTCCGTAGGCATCAGACAAACGTCGCCAGCGTTGCAGTGCATCTGGGCTCTTGTTGACATCAGGATGTTCCTTCTTCGCTCGTTGGCGATAGACACGTTTGACCTCCTTGATACTTGTTCCAGGTTCCACTCCAAGGACTCTCCAGTAGTCGGTACTGCGTCGCCAAACCTGCGGATCCCGCGGTCTACGACACCTGCCGAAGGCAAAATGAGAAAGGCGTCCTTTGGAATCTTTGGATGGAACGAAAACCACCTCTCCCTGAATTTTGACAAGAGCAATCAAAGTGCCAACAGCCAGCCATCGCGGCAAGCATGTGTGAGCCATGTTGCTTTGGCACAGGAAGTCTTCTTTATAATCTGCCCATATCTGCCCATTGCATCCCATTACTATGGTGCACCAGATTGGTAAAGGTTTGCCATGATTTCCTTGATTGGAGGTTGCATGTCGCTTGTTGTGAGCGAGAATAAGAGAACGTCTGTCTGTGTGTGTGTGCGCGCGCTTTTGATTGTTGCAATCTATTTTTGTGTATATGCTGGCAGTCTTCTCCGAGTGCAACTGCTGCAAAAAGCTGCGAACGTTTCCAGCTTCCGTGTCTATTACCACCACCGCGCCGCCATTGACAAAAAAGTTTTAAGCCAACAAATAAGCTGCACTCTTCAAAATGGTATATTACTTCTGCAATGTTAGCACCTACTGATCAGAATCTCATCAGTGCATTTCTTGAAGGTATGAAGAGTGCATTCCAATTTCTTGGTCTTAGGAATCTCTGTGGAAGTGAGCACACTGGCGGAGAACGCTTTCGTGTGAGTGACACTGACGTGGCACATTGCCTTTTGACACCAAAAATGAATCTCCAACTCTTGAGTGTTCAGGCCATTCATGTGAGTTTGTCTGCAGTTCCATGCGCTCAACGAGAACATTTTTCGCTACTCGCAAAATTGTAAGTATTTGCTGATATTTGCTGTTTTCTGGTTTATTCAAATGATTATTCATCGTTTATTCCGAGACTTGTCTAAAGAGACCTGCATCCTTTGATACGGGTTCTCCTGCAAGTTGCTCCGTTGCGAAGAACTACGTACAAGTTTCAGAATATGTGTGCCAAGTGCCAAATGCGCATTTGAAGGTTTGCTACCGCCCTTGTTGGGGAGGATAAAAGCCACCCATCAACTGTACAGCTTTGGAGTGAAATGCCTCCCGTACAACAGTCCCACCCATGATCACACGGTTGGGACTGGACTTGCCGCCAGCGCGGCCATGCAGCACACGCCAGTTGTCAAGAATCAACATTTGCTTCTGCGAGATTGGCACCTCGACTTCAAACTGCGGAGAATGGATCATCTCATTCCACAGCAGGTATGCCTCGTGCCACTCAACAAACTTGTCGAAGGGAACGGTGCTGGGAGTTCTAAAAACCTCGTTAAACTGTATTCGAATGACATTGCCTTGAGCATCTGCTTGGATAATCGGATGATTGGTCGCAAGCAACATCGGCTGTGTTCCTTTTTGGGAAGAATCTACCCTTGACCTCACAAAGTCTCTTTCCTGGCAGTTCCCATATGTTGTCAATATCTCGAAAGCATTTGGTTTTCGTTGCTTCAAAGCTTCTGCCACTGCATAGCCATCCACGAGTGTGTTATGGCCAGTGCCCTCTATGTAGTTGACCACCAGCAGCAAGGCAGGAATGCCGTGAGCCGGCACCGATTGGTCAGTGTGGTTGTTGAGACGTCGCTCCTGCGCATAGCTGACGCTCACCGCGCCAGCCTTCCTTTGGATCACCCAATTCGGCTCGTCTCGCGCAGGGTCCTTCTGCATTCCACCAAGGCACTTGTTCACAAAGTCCATCAAAACACTAGAGTCATCTGCCACTGGCACATTGTCCAGGATAATAACGCCATGTTCCATCACGGCTTGCATCAACTCCAGGTTGGCTGAATCTGAGGAAACAACTGTGCCAAAGTCTCGATGTTCAAATTGATCATTAACGTTAACGTCATTAACTCCTTGATTTGTCCAGAGTTTCTTCAGGGACAAGTCTGGGGCTGGCGCATTGGCAAATCCAGAGTAGGCTCTCAGCCATTCAAAGTCCTTGTTGCGCTGATGATGCCTTTGGCCATCGAGCACCTTGCCCACCACGGATGAGTACATCCGCAGGAAACCATCGGAAAATCGACTTCTGGCTCCCTCCAATCGTGGATCATCTTTCCAGGTGATCTCAATGCCACTGCCATCACTGCCATCACTGCCATCACTGCCATCACTGCCA
>Ga0126342_10004457_pt1 | contig 23934 bp, 25 predicted proteins | sample Cyp1metagenome_FD_92528 | JGI IMG/M metagenome (GOLD analysis project Ga0126342, IMG submission 92528) | Coral microbial communities from Lord Howe Island, Old Settlement Bay, Australia - Cyphastrea 1 metagenome | ecosystem: Host-associated > Invertebrates > Cnidaria > Coral ...
CTGTCCTCTTACTCTTTCTCTTCTACTCTTCTCTCTTCTAATCTTTCTCTTCTCTCTGCATCTGCCCTACTCTGCTTTTCATCTGTCCATATTGTCGGAAGTTTGACTTCTAAACTTCCTTCGATAATCTCGAACTAATATAGGTTCTCAATGGCTTATTATCCCATTTATATAATATATGGGTTCTACTGTCCTCTCGATCCCACAATACCAAGTGACTGCGGCGCAATGCCGTACATCGGCTCCAACCTGCCCATGAGCACCGGATAGGGAGGTGCATACTCCACATAGGGTGCTGCCTGGACATAGCCACAGCCACAGCCGCCCATGTAGGGTGCCTCAGCTTGGAAGTGGAACATGGCTGGCTGAGAAATCCAATATTAAATATGTATATATATATATATTATTATATATAGTGGTTGCTGGTTTTAACCATCTTGAAAAATATTAGTCAAATTGGAGTATTATTCCCAATATATGGAAAAATCAAAAAAATGTTCCAAACCACCAGTACGTCAGACATTCCAATAATAATCATATCATATATATCTATTATAAACGGTGTTTTAATGGGAACACCTAAAATGTCGGAGGATTTTTCCACCACTGTTGGTTTGCCAAAGGGTAACTTGTCTGCGTTCTTGCTCGGTCCCATCTTCGATTTCGGCCAGCAATGACCATTTCAGGATCCTAAAATGGAGGTACCTACCATATATATCCATATATAAGGCCTATATAATGGTACAGTACCTCCATTTTAGGATCCTGGATTTCCCATTGATAATAGCAGGCCCGGGATGTCAAGTTGATATCCACCTTTTGTATCATTCCATATCATCCCAATGTTACATCCATGGGCGTCGTTGCTCAAAATTTTGCAATGACAATCCATGTAGCCAGTGTAGCCCCTAAAATGCGACCAAATTTGATCTCAGAATCCGGCTAGTTGCAGTGGCATACCATTTGCCACCATTTAGCTGCTGAATCTTGCTGTGATAAGAGGGAACCTACGAGTATCTGTTCATCAGACTAAGTCCCATGAAATTCTGCCCGATTTTCCCATCGAAAGGTGGCACATCTTTCAAAAGGAAAAAAACTCATGTAGTTTGGTAAGACGTATCCTAAACCATCCCCAATTTACCAACTTTTACGTTTTTGGGCATCATAAATATATGTACCCCCAAAATTCATAATTGGGTTTGCCACATATTCTTGCCATCAACGAACTACCCTCCAGTACCCACGTATACATGTATAGATGATTGTATGTTTTTTTCTTATTCAGGTTTGATTTGTCAAGCATTTTTCGTGTCAAGATTACCGAAAAATGGGAAGCCATCCTGAAAATGATTTCAATACAGTGGACTTAACTCCTTAATCCCTTCCCCCGTTCATATTCAACAAGCCCAAGAAACCTTGGTATTTTGTTGGGGATTTACACATATCTGGACCCAGCTATAGGCTGTGTTTGATATTGGCGGGATATATATATATATATAACATATATATATATATATATAACATATATATATATATTTCTGCATGGTTTTTCTATGTTTATAGATGATATTCCCAACATATTCCCAACATATTCCAATGATGTTCCCATGATATGAATCATAGCTGAGCTTCAGCTTCCTCATACTCCATCGCCATGGTCATGGTGTGCACTTGAACCGCGGCTCGGAGAGTTTCCACCAGTGGAACATGGATAAACATTGGATCAAGAAATGGTCATATTCTCATTCCAAGACATTCCAGGGGGTTACAGTAATTCCAATGTATTTCATGACTCGGAAACATAGGGGTTTGTCCATTGAGAACAAGAAATGAAGCTGCAAGAGTGTGTTGATCAATAGTGACCATCAATGGTAAGCTCCCAAACTTTCTGTGTAATTTCTGATGTTTTTTCCATACACACCAAAATTTCCGATTAAATTGTCGGAGGTCGCTATCACTTTTCTGGTCGGAATATGCCAAAACCATGAGTAATTTGAAGGTCACCTTCCCCAACATGATGAGGAAAGGCATGATTTGAATGTCTGTATTGTAGTCATTGATGACTGGTGGGTGTGTTTGTGAACCCAAAGTGTGAACTCTGATGTCAAAGCATCCCAAACAAGATCTTCATACAATGATACACATGTTTCAGCCTACTAATCACTTTTAATCTCCAGTGGTGGCTGAGAGCGTGACTGGATCATAGCCATGCTGTCCAAAGGCTGCTTCCCAAATTCAATAGTCGTATATTCTATCTCCTACTTATCTTGCTCATCACTATTTTGCATTGCTTATGTCACTGAATCCACATTTTGGTCACAAATTTACTGGAAAAAAACACATCTGATAGCCTCTTAGACTGGATGCCTGTATTCCCATGTATCCCACAGTGGTCGTTTGGTCGCCTCCCTCAGGTTCACGTTGGTTTCGATCGCCGCCTGCAATGGCAGGTTTTGGGCTGATTTTTTGCCATACACATGGTAGGTTTGGGGGAAATTTATTGTCAACCATGGAGACTTTCAAAGAAACGATATGTGATACATGTGATGTTAGTCAACTAAAGATATTTCACTGACTGTAAATGTATCCAACGAACACAGCTGGGGATACCTTTCACCAACCAGGGTGATAGCTCTACTTAACTATTTCTCTGCCAACGTAGAGCGACTATGCTATTTCTTACGGTCAATGTCTGGTGGCCGTCACCCAACCTGACATGGCCATGGGGATCAGCAAATGATCAGATGGGTGGTGGTGACTTTTGGCAATCGCTGATAAAGCAGGTTCTTGGAGCGAGGGGAAACCAATATTTGACCTACCCTCTGGTTATGACTAACATAGCTATCGAAAATGGCCATAGACATAGTAGATTTACCCGTTAATAGCATGGTGATTTTCCATAGCTATGTAACAGTTTACCAGAGGGTATTTGACCTATACACACATATCTCATGGCTGGTTTTGTCAATTGGAGACGCCCCAATTCCATTGATTCTCATTCTTTCCCCATCATGGCCATGGCTGGGAAACCCATCCTCCGCATATGGCAGGCAAACAAACCCACCACATCCCCAGCTGAGTCACATCCAATCGCTGTCGCGCAACCATCTGCGCTTGCCTCAGTGAAAAAACAGTCCAGATCCTGGACCCTTTGACGGTTCTATCTGGAGAAGGGAAAACCATGCCGTGAGGTTACACCGTTACACCATGACTTACTGATGCGTTTTACGCAGGGAATTTTCGGGAATGATCCATAATCATCCATAATCACTATCAATAATAATTCCAGCAACCCCCATTCCCATCCATTCCCTTCTAAGCACTAGTAAGAAAAAAATGGAGAGACTCCACACCGCTAGTGGTACAGGTTATGTTTGTCATTCACCCACTGCCAATCAACATCCACCATGTCGTTGGCTGGACTCTCCCTTTGTACAGGTTCTTATCATGTTTGATTCATTGATGAAACCCCCATCATTGCTGATGCAACCCCCAATATTGTCCCTTAACTTTTAGCTGATCTTCATACTTATCTTGGCATATGCTCATCGTTGTTCCCCTCACACTTGCTGCTTGGTTTATCATCATTTCCCTATCATCCAATGGCCATAAAGACACATTCATATATCATTTTGTTGGTGGAATATCATATATACATGTATATATTTGTATATATTGTACGTAATTAAATGTATATATATATATACATATCCTATATCCCCAGAGTACATGGGTGGTTTTCTAACCCGTTTTTGTGGTTTGAATCCAGCTCCGTATTTTTGGAATTTGTTTAATGGAAATCTCACTAGCCCACATTCGTGAAGCCCAGTTACAGTATATCCATTACATCCCAGTTCAAGTTCTTGTGATCCCCACCTGGTTCATCATATCCCCATGGTACACCCATGACATCATCATTATTACCCATAAATGGCGGGCAAATTCCTGATGAATCCCTATTTTGGGCGGGTGAATATGCATTTTGTTGCGCAGTTTCAACCACTTCGATTTGCTGCAGAGGTCCCCAAAAAATAGACCGTATTCCCCATGGATGTTTCACTGGGAACCCAAATCCCCGACCAAACAAACCCAGGACCAGCAGATTTGTTGCAGAAGTTCCCCCCAAAATCCCTATTTATAGATGGTTAAAATCCATTAAGATCCCATTAAAACACTATTTTTTATCTATGTTTGATAGTGAAATTCTATTAAAATCCCAATTTTTGATGGGTTTTCATGGTTCAATCCCATTAAATCCACTATTTTTCACCGTTAAACTCATTAAACCACCATTTTTCCTAGTTAAATCCCATTAAATCCACCATTTTTCATGGTGAAATCGCCCGAGCCGAGGGCCGCCTTCCAAAGACGTTGGCCGGTGGCAGCTCCAACTTCGCCACCTGGCGGCCATAGTCCGGGCGACCCGGAGGCAGCACCACCTGCGGAGATGGAGAGATCACCAACATTCTGTTCTGTAGATTTTAAATGTACAAATATATATATATATATATATAGTGATTACAGTATTTATATACCTGATATTTATTAATCACTGTTCTGTATATATATATATATATGGTTAATAGTGATTAATAGTGGTTATAAGTGATTAATACCTGATCTGATAAATAATATATACTGGTTGGTGGTATACCTAGCCCTTCTGAAAAATGATGGAGTTAGTTCGTCAGTTGGGATGATGACATTCCCAACTGAATGGAACCATAAAAAAAGTTGCAAACCACCAGCCATAAATATATATATATGATTATATATATGATTATGATTATATATATATATATGATTATATATATATGATTATATATATTTATATATGTATATAATTATAGATATAAAAGTAAGTTATGTAAGTTATGTAAGTAATTGCAAGTATGTAATATACTCCTAAACAGCACTATCCTATCCACAACCTATCTGTGAGTCAAAAGGCCCGTCTCCTGGCAAAGATTAACATTGACCAACAAACATCCAAAGAAGCCTCCAGTGAATCAACTGGGCAATTTCATTTCCCACACTTTTGTAGGAAATTGATTTACTTTCCACCAAGTTTTTTGTAAAATGATTTATCAATCAGGATCTTACCAGTCAAAAATCACATGTGCGGATGAAGATTTCCGATTTTTTTTCGTAGCACATATCCAGTCTTGAGGTGGCCATAATGCAAACCCCCAAGCCACAAGCTACCCAACAAGAATGGGTACCCTCTGGTAATTTAACATAGCTATGGAAAATCACCATGATTAATGGGAAAATCCACTATTTCTATGGCCATTTTCAATAGCTATGTTAAATTACCAGAGGGTAAAACCAATTCAATTTGGTGGTGGATACAATCCCAATTGACATCCATTTACATGGAATGGATCGACACCCTGAACATTCCAAACAGATCATAAATAGTTTCTGCTGGCATGTTACTACCCTTGCATTATGGAGGATCATGGTGGCTCTCGTCAGGTTGCACGTGCTAGCGGAGAGGACGGTGTCCAGCTTCAGCACCTGGTGGATGCAACTTGTGGTACGGTCTGCCGAACCACAAGGCCTTCATCGATGCTGCTCTCGGTGTTCCTTGACGTGGTGTGACCAAAGGCGCCTGCCGATGCTGGCCCTGCAAACGGCTGGTACTATACCTGTCGTCTTGTTTGGAACTGCGAAGAGCTCATTGGCATTCTCTGTGCGAGATTACTTCCGAGAATGGGAGACACTATCAACGTCCATGTGGACGGGTTTGAATATGTTTACTTCCAGTTCTACATGTGCATCCCAGCTAGTAAGTGATTAGTAAATGTTGACAACAGTTAATGAACTGTGTCTATAATCCAGTCATATACACAGGACTGGTTCTCCAGTTAAAAATGAGTGGATGCAAGTCCAAGAAAGTGGGAGGATCATCCATTTTGATGCTAAAATAATTCACGCCCCAAGTCTTTTAGCTGGCAGCTGGTGGAACCCTATTTTTTTTCTGTGTTGACCAGTTGAGCGTTCATTTTTGATGGTTAAACATGTTAAAACCCATTCAACCACCAGCCTTGATGCTTAACATTGCTTAACATCATCCCAATCCAGTACTTGCTGGACACATTTCCATGAAATCACTGTTGGGCAACATCACATTGCCCTCTGGTAAACGTTTACAGTTTGCTATTGAAAACTGCCATTTGTTATTATTTATTTCGTGAGTTTTCCCATTAAACATGGTGGATCCTTCCATAGTTAACAGTTTACCAGAGGGTAATTCACAGCACCATTTCTTACCAGTTGAATCCGCTGACACCCATGACAAAAACCATGGCGACGACGACCCTAACCCCTGGGCCTCGCGACTCTGAGTGCTGTAGGCATTGCGACCTTCCGCAATCTCCCGACCAAAGTCCTCCAGATTTCGCTGGTGAACGAACCCAACAAATCAAGAACTGCTTGGTGGGTTTAATCGTCTTGAAAAATGATGGAGTTCGTCAGATTGAATCATCATCCCAACTATGAAAATAATCCAGTCATGTTCCAAACCACCAACCAGTTAATGACATCGCAGTTTTTGGTGGATCACATCCCATTTCGCTGGTTAAATCAACATCAACGCCCAAATTTCTGGTTGGTTTGAAGCGTCAATGCTGGGGGACTGGGGACCCCAAGTTGGTCCTTGATGGAACAATAGGCCTCGACATCCATGGCTGCTGGGCCCACCGTTTGTGTCAACACGGACTGGTAACCTGCGAAGGAGGGTTTCCATGAGGATGTTACCAACACACATATGGGATATTGTGGGATAGCAAATCAAGCTGGGACTTTAAACATAGACATGCATGAATTCCATGTCAGGAATATGACCCAAATGAACTACCACCAGCAACAAGGGAGTACTATCAATTCAGGGTACTGCATATCCAGAAATTGGACAGTTGATAATCAATCGTGGGATGCTTTCAAATTTTCTGCCCTGAATGGGCAAACAAGGCAATACAGTTGGTGATACGAATCAACATGAGCAAATCAACATATGGGAATGGGCCAAAGTCAAAATTTAAGGCCAAGGGCACCATAGATTTGGGTCTATTTGTAGTATTGACCATCCAATTTTTGAGGTACCTAGCTTTGACCCAAAACCCAATATGGTATGGGTAGAGTAGAATATCAGGCACAGGCAACCACCTAGACACCAAGCACAACCATACCAGTCACAAATTCACGGACACCAAATATCCTGCACGAATCCGGATTTTCAGCTGGGTATCACATTCCCATAGGATCCATGTATGGTATATATGCTAACATTTGGGGTATATGGATGGTAAATGTTACCATATATAGCATACATGGATCCTATGGGATTACCTGCAAAAAATTGGCAAACCCTTGGGCTTTTAAACGACGATTTACCCATCAGTTTCCCCAACCCCTCGTCGCACCAAGTGGCTCGTTTGAATAGGCGCCACTGGGACACCCGGTGCACTGGCTTGATGCTGCAGCTGTGACCACATGCTGCCTGAGGTGGTGGCCACGTGTTTGGAACACGTTGAAACGAATGCAGATCCAGCCGCACATTTTCTTGCCCTGGAGAGCATGAGTCTAAATGTCATTGAAATCATTTTCGACCCTGGAGCTGTCACCGCCACGGATTGAAGCGCCCCAGGTCACCACGGTTCCATCTGCCAAAATGGCAGCAAAGGAAGATCCCGTGGCAGAAATCTGCTGGACATTCCTGAGCTGATCTTGGACCCTGGAGCTGTCACCACCATAGTTTGGAGCGCCCCAGGTCACCACGCTTCCATCTGCCAAAATGGCAGCAAAAGCAGACCCCGTGGCAGAAATCTGCTGGACATTCCTGAGCTGATCTTGGACCCTGGAGCTGTCACTGCCATGGTTTGGAGCGCCCCAGGTCACTATGCTTCCATCTGCCAACATGGCAGCAAAAGCAGACCCCGTGGCAGAAATCTGCTGGACATTCCTGAGCTGATCTTGGACCCTGGAGCTGTCACCACCATGGATTGGATTGCCCCATGTCACTACGCTTCCATCTGCCAAAATTGCAGCAAAAGCAGAACTCGTGGCAGAAATCTGCTGGACATGCCTGAGCTGGGCTTGGACCCTGGAGCTGTCACCACCATGGATTGGATTGCCCCATGTCACTACGCTTCCATCTGCCAAAATGGCAGCAAAGGAATTTCTCGTGGCAGAAATCTGCTGGACATTCCTGAGCTGGGCTTGGACCCTGGAGCTGTCACCGCCATGGTTTGGATCGCGCCAGGTCACCACGGTTCCATCTGCCAAAAGTGCAGCAAAAGCAAACCCCGTGGCAGAAATCTGCTGGACATTCCTGAGCTGATCTTGGACTCTGGAGCTGTCACCACCACAGTTTGGATCGCCCCAGGTCACCACGCTTCCATCTGCCAAAATTGCAGCAAAAGCAAAACTCGTGGCAGAAATCTGCTGGACATTCCTGAGCTGATGTTGGACTCTCGAGCTGTTGCCACCACGGCGTTGGTCGCCCCAGGTCACCACGGTTTCATCTGCCAAAATGGCAGCAAAGGCACTCTCTGTGCTACAAATTTGCTGAACATTCTTCAGCTGATGTTGGACTGTGGAGCTGTCACCACCACCGTCTGGATCGCCCCAGGTAACAACCCTAGCCGCTCCAACGCACCACAAGGAAAATGCACACCATGTTGCAGCTATCTTTGGCCGCTGAACAACAGCAGTAAGGCTGTCACCATCTTGAAGCCCTGACAGGCGAAGAGAGCTTGCTGAATTCGGTTCCCATCAGCTGCAGCAAGCCTGAGGAAACGTTGCCCAAACGACTGTTGTGCAGCTACTTTCAAGTCAGCAATGGTGCCTCCTGCCATGGCACGGCTACGGTGAGCAGATTCTCTGGTACAAAATGGCTAACATCTTAGGAACATCATTATCGTTGCTTGTCTCGTTTTCCATTGAGTTGATGAGAGCCAAGCTCACCATGCTTTTGGCTAAGGGCTGGTGATGAGATATCCAACTGATGCCTGTCCACCTTCTGAAACTCATGAGTATCCCGTGATGAATCCATGAGAAATCGTCATCAAATCACAGGAAGGCACCAGCAAAATGGTCCACTAGATCACCATTTTTCTTTAATCACTTGATGATCATGGTTGAGTTGATTTGAGTTGATTTGATTCGTACAATATTGTATAATACCTGCAAGCACATTTTTCACTGCCGAATCTTGGGACTGAACGAAAAATGCTGACCCGCACATGCCTGGATAAACCCATGTTTTGGATAGGTAAATGGATATAGATGCGGAATTCAAACACATGGAAAGGGCAATCTAAATGGACATCTAAGGAGTGATATAATTCCATCTGCCGATCATTTCAAACGCCACCAGAAATCTCACTCAACTGTATGCATCCAAGGCTGAAGCGAGCTTTGGAAAATGGGGTATTTATCGAGGATTTCATCAAATGGGGTCCCCTCCAACCATTCGTTTCCATAAAACATCAATGGCCATTTCAGGAACCGATTTGTTGGAGGTACCTACCATATATAAGGCCTATTTTTCAGGCCTATATAATTTCCATTGAAAACAGGAAGCATCTTGGATGCCTTGGGGTATCTTTGTGTTGGAACCATCGTAGGATGTGGGATGCCATGGTGTCAAAGCCAAAAAGAATTCCCACTGACGATGCTTGTCTGAGAGGTCGGTTTCTTACCTATATGCAACCCATGGTGCTGGAATATGAATCCCAACATTTACTCCATTCTTATGACCCAGTTTTGTAGGTAAATATACCAGCACCATGGATATACATGGAGTATATGGGTTATGATGACAATGGCTTCTGAAATTCAAATTATCATCGCAATTCTTTGATTCCTACTGACAATGTTGATATCAAACTGGGGCTTCTCATCATTTTCCCAGTTCTCCCATAATGGGTCAACTATTAATGCCTTATCATTACTACTACTGCTACCACTGCTACCACTACTATTATTATCTAATTGCTGGTATACCTACCCCCCTGAAAAATGATGGAGTTCGTCAGATTGGATCATCATCCCAACTATGAAAATAATTACCCTCTGGTAATTTAACATAGCTATGGAAAATCATCATTTTTAATGGGAAAATCCACTATAAATGGCAATTTTCCATAGTTATGTTAGTTTACCAGAAGGTAAAAGTCATGTTCCAAACCACCAACCACTTATTGATCCCTCCTGATGAACCCCAAGTCCTCCCAGATTTTGGAAAAATCGGTCGCTCCCCGATCGAAACCGCTAATCTTCCCATCTCAAAAACGCCGCGCTGCTGTAGTCCGAAGGATACATCGAAGACACCGTCCCAGGGAGGGGCCGAGGCATCTGGCCCACCTGGCGACTAGCGCTTGATCCTCCAAGGACCTCCAAAACGATGGTAAAAATACGAAGATTGTGGGGTAAAACGCCAATTTCTAAAGGGAAATTAAAGGGTCAAACGGTAGTGATGTTTTTGGGTGACTTTAACCTCACTTGACCATCGAACATGGTGTTTCATGGGATTTAAGCTGATCTTTTTGGGGGCAGTTCCAGTTGTCGTTGTGGGTTCTCCCCAGCAAACATATGAGATATATGATTTATGTTCACTATAGATCACTATAGGATATATGTGGGGTTGTGTGAAAATAGTGAACCCCAAATTCCGCTTAAATTTTGCTCATCACTTAACCAATTTAACCAAATGAAATTGCTACAACATGGCTGTCAATCACGAATTCATATACCCCATATCCCCATATATTGCTGGTGAAATCCCCATGATATCGCATGGGATTCCCATTGGGCTGGTTGGTTCAATCCCAATAGTAGCAGCTATAGGTCCCCTTTTTTTCTGCTGACCATATCTGTTGAAATCGCAGGCGAAATCCAAATTTTCATGGGTCAAGCATGATCTTCCCATTCTTTTCCCAATAAACCACCATTTTCCTTGAAGTCCAATGTTTCATGGTCAAACCATGCGCATTTTTCATGGTCATTTGACCACCTGAAAATCACACCCAAATTGCACCAAGGACCTGCCGTAGCTGCCAGGGAGTGGCCGATGGACTCACAGGTGGCACCTTAGGACTGGATAGGAAACAACATCTAACCATGGTAAAATGGTGATGTATATGGAAAGATCCACCATTGTTCATGGGTAAATCAACTATTTCGACTGGGCCATGTTCAATAGCTATGTAACAAATTACCAGAGGGTAAAAACATGCTGAGGCACATCATTCACCTCATTTTTGTTGTTTTTTATTTGGCATTTACCCAAACACATACCAAAAGTGACCTCGGCCAGTGAGGATGCCACCTTTGAACGGGAAATCCCTATGATTTCAATGGGAAACTATCCGCAAATCTAGGATGATAGAATATGATAGATCTGAAAAAAAAACAATTCATGATCTTGGACGAAGGAGATCATCTTCACATCTGGAATTTATATTAGGTTTGTTGGACATTGAAAGACAAATTGGTGAATTTTGATATGTAATAACATAGGACACGGGAATATCTATGGTTCAACAGGTTTAGAACATTAAAGTACAAACCATGGGTCATCTTCCGATGGTATTTTCGAGAAGTTCAGCAATTAAAAAAAGGGGTATCAATCCATAGTGAGGAAAACTAGAACCCAGAATTTCGGATTTTGGGTCGAAAATTCACAAGAAGCCAATTACTGTATATAATTGGTCTAAGTAACCCCCTTGTATCAACAAATCAACAGGGGTTTCCTTGATGGCTCAAATGTTTGTTGCTACAAATTGACCCCCTGTTGACCCATTCACCACCAGCCATCACTAGTGGATCCGAGTCCCCCAAACATAACACAAAGTGGTCGCTAGTTTTGCGAATCTGTCTCCAGCATACCAGATCAAACATCTTGCTGTTATAGTTATAGTTATAGTTGCGTATGTGTGATGTTTCGTGCACGTTCAGCAGTGGAAAACGCTTTGGATTTCAGATCCACCTGATCCCAGGACATCCCAGGAACGTGCGCTTGCGACAAGACTTCATTGGGAAGCAGGCCTGGCAGCCAGAGCAGCTCGGCAGGCTGAAACCAAGATTTTGATGGTATCAAACCAGGTCAAAACATCAAACAAGGAGGAAGACTCTGATTCAATCTATGGTCAATCTGGTTTGCTATTTACAAATGTCATGGTTTCCAAAAAAAATCCATTAGGCTCAACTAAGGTTTATCCCTTTTGGCCGGGGTGCTGTCCCAACATCCTCTGTGCGGACTACCTTCCATCAAGCAAAGCACCTTAAAGAAAGTGGTTTCAGCCAATCCCACTTTTTTCTGCAATCAATTGGCAACTGCTTGCTCTAGATCATGGACATGGAAAAACAGTGAAAAGCATATGTTTCGACAAAACAAATCATACATGTCTACCGACATGCCACTATGTCAGATGACGTGCCAGCGAACACAAAGAAGACATCTCGGTGGGCCGGTGTGTTCAAAATCTTCGAACTCCAGGTTCGAAAGAATCAACAACTGCCAAATGATGGACCACGCCAAAAAAAATGGGGTTGTCATCCCAACCTGCTACTGTTTTTTGGTTTTAACCCTGTAATTTTTGGCATTCTATGACGCCATTGATACCTGGTAGGGGTTGACCTCATCAATCTGCAGGCCATTTTTGGCGGCTGTGGAGGCTTGTAATACCTGTACTTCCACGTGGTATTGTTGTGCTCTTGCAGGACCAGATCAATTCTAAGTACATCCACATCCAGTGAAACCAAAACATCCTTGCATCCAACGGAGGGAAGTCAAGCTTCAATTGTTGAGTTCGGAACCAGGTGTGATCCATTCTCAAATCTAGTTCAAGAAAAGGAATGCAGCAGACAATGTGCTGCCAGCCAGCGTTCAAAAAAACCTATCATGCCAGCTGACCCAGGCGCGCCTCGTGCCAAGTTGGGTGGAAGACACATACTTCCTGCATTGCGGAGGGTCCAATGAAGCTACGGGGGAATGTTTATCAAGAACCACCAAATTAATCAACGAGTGGGTGAACCCTCTCATCATCCCCTATCACCCTTATGACCCCTATGACCCCTATCACCCCATCAAACAATCAAGCAGTCAAGTCTGGTCTAGTCAAGTCAAGACAACTGACTTCCTCACTCGCTCCTCAGTTCACTCGTGCACTCACGCACAACCAAACCGTAAATTATTTTTGCCCCCCCCCCCCGGCTTGGTCCAGGTAAGATTGGTAAGGGAATGGCAGACGTTCAGATCAATGACCATTTAAGGAACCTAAATTGGAGGTACCTACCATATATAAGGCCTATGTAAGGCCTATGTAAGGGGATATCCCCACAAAACATGGCCTTATATGGTATAGTACCTCCAATTTAGGATCCTGGAATTCCCATTGATCAGAAGAGATAAGACACTTTAGTCTGAATCTTCAACGACTATCATTTATCAGCACTTTTTTTTCTGCGGGGCATTTTTCATCCTACAATGAGAATGCCCATGCAGAAAAACAATGTGCTTCCACTGAAACGACCAGAAATTTCACATGATCTCACATTCATAGTAGTAAAAGCATGAGAATGCTGAACGATGGATTTTTTGATGCGAACATATCCAAAAAGTTCCACCGAGCAACCCTCTAACAGTTCATCTCAGTCATGTCTGGCTGTTTCACCCCCATCAACATCCCGAACTACCCAAATTACCATCCCAGGCCATGATCACGACCCTTTTCCAGCGACCAACGGCTGACTGATCATTGCAGCGTTTGAAGTCTCCATTTACAGCGCGCATTGAAATCCCAAGCGTCAAGGCTTGATAGTTGCCATCCAGACCGCAATAGACGCTGCATTTGCCCACGCATGGCGGCTTTGTCCATGATACTTTTGTTGTAGAGTTTCTCAGCATATGTCAATTCACTCCACTTCTTGATCAGCTTCAAAGGGTCTGCTTCCGCCAGGTCGCACCCTGTCACAGCACCTGAGGTCCAAAGTGCAATCTAAAACCCAAGGAACTCTGACTCACTAGGATGAACATGAAACCGCAGCAAAAAATGATGACAAATAATGAGAAAGAGAAAGGGTGAAAATGATAACAACTCTTAGACCAAGCGCACGTTCCTCCAGCTTGATGAAGTGCCAGCTGGCACTTAGCTGGCACTTCAAAGCTGCAAGTTCAGCGCGCGCAGACAAGTCAAATCCCACCCGTTCATCTTCATAGATGGCTTTCAGTTTCTGCACTGAACTCGCCGGCTCACTGTACAAATATGCAATGCGGCAGGAGTTGTCCTCCGTGGGAAAAGCATCTTGCACTTCTTTGGCCAGATCTGATTGATGTACAACACCCCGCATCCACAAGAAGTTCAAATAGTCTGCCAAGAATCCCCAAGCGTTTGGCTTTTGCCCTGGGTGGATGCGTTGCGTACGGTCAAGGCTAGGCCCAGAGCCTAATTGTTTCCAAATTTGAACAGCAAGAACATCAGCTTCATGGCGAACTGATTCCCAATCCTTGTGGGGCTGCTGGCCTTCGTCGATGAGTTTCATCAGAAAAGTTTTCATTCTCACAACTAAATCACGAGAGCTCATATTAGCAGAAATCTCGCGTGCTTTGTCAACTTGTCCCAGACCAACAGCTTCAGCCATGAGAAAATAATCAAGTTCGAAACTGCCATCTTCGAAAGGCCACACAGGAATACATTTCTTGGCAGCACCAATGCTGCGTAGCCACATCTTTCTATCGTCATTGTAAAATGATTGAAACAAAATGAGCTGTAACTTCCGAATTTTTCCATTGGCTGTGCTGAATTCATCTTCTTCACAACCACGTTCGATATTTGAAACCAAAGTCAAAGCCCGGTCTTGAAACTCCTGTGCAAAACCCAGATCCAGAAACTTTGTCCACATTCTCGCCCAGGGATTCATTTTGTGGCCTAGGTCTCCCTCCTCCATCTGTTGGAAAGGTTGTGCGTAGGTGGCTATATCCTTCAATTCGGATCGGATGTCTTGCTCACCTCTGCGCTCTTTCCTGAATTTGCGGTGGACAGAAACCATGCAGCATAGGAGTATGAGCAACAATTCCACAGTCAAAATCTTCTCACCGGGAAACTAACCTGAAAGTGGAAAATCCATCATGTGCAAATGGTGACTTTAGGCTTCCATATTAGTTTCCCAGAGGGTCCATCAAAACACAACCAGGTTTCGCCAGCAGCTCGAGTATGATTTTTGCAAGTCGTTGCGCGGCATTCAAGTTATCCTTGAAACTTTTTGCCCTATCACCGCCTTGTGCTTCAACATCTCTCAGCAATGCCTGTATCGGCGAATCAAGAGCAAGGTTTGGATACTGCTTTAGCTGAAGAAGAATCTGTGCAAAAAGGTCAAACCCACTATCGTCAGCCCTGTACTTGCCACTCTCACCGTGCTTCACCACCAAGACAGTGATGTCGCACCATGGAAAATAAGGAAGCATGCGCTTGAGCACTCTTGTACTCCTCTTTGCTCCTATCCAGGAACAAAAAAATATATATAAAAAGATGTCTGGCATCCAAAGCAGCCTCTTATCATGGCAGTTATAAAATCAAAGGGCAAGAGACACAATGCACACGGAACGTTGGAACATATTGGGATTGGAGCTCGCTAGCCTATATGTCCGCGCCTGGATTGCTGCTGAAGAACCTGCTCCACTCTTTATCTACTTGCAGCCTCGACTTTCTACCCCAGCGAACGTTGTCATAGGTAAAATGCACAGCTACCGGGACAATTTCCCAGCGCCTGTTGTAAATGCGATCTCTCAGTCGGATAGCCTTGCTTCCCTTAAGACCTTCAGGGTCTTCGTAAAAGTACCTGCTGCGGTTCATTTCTTCAGCAAACTGATTCCACTCCTCTGGGGTGATGTCCCGGCTGGCATCGAAACAGAAATCCAGGTCGCTTTGGTCACCCGGATCACCACTTGCAGTTTTGATGTCCGTGCCAAACAGTGAAGAACCACTCAACTTGAAGGTGCAAAAATCATGTTTCCAAACACGACCAGCACAGGAAACAAACTCATCCACAACTACAGTCATGAATTTGCTTGGAACGTCATCGGCTTTGATTGAGTCTGCTAGATTGCTGAAGCTTTGCTTCAGACCATATACCTTGGTGAGATTTTCAAAAAAATCAAGATCTGCTGAAATGCGAGGCTCAGGCTCAACCCCCAAATCGATGAATGCCGCATCCCTGTCCTTGGACGATGCAGTCCGGGAGGTCCCCAACCTTTCACCTCTTCCCAGAATTATCTGTCTTTGGATTGGAGGACGGCTGTTTGGGCGCTGGTTGTTTTGGTTGTGGATCAGGCTGTCCAGCATAAGGTCCAGAATAACGCCCATACTCGCACAAAATGCACATGCCAATAAGAAGTAGGAAGGACAGCGTGGACGTTCTCTTTGAGGCATGGGCATGGACACGTGTGGGCATAGCTACAGAAACGTGATCGCGATGTTTGCTTGAGACAAGGCTGCAGCGAAAACCGCAACGAGCTTCAGCACTAACCTCTGGTTATTTAACCTAGCCATGGAAAATGGATGAAAATGGCGAATTTATAGATGGTTTTCTCATTAAACATTGTGATTTTCCAAAGATTAAACCCAGAGAACCCATCCCATCTCCTGTAGAGATGGGAAGTTGGGGCGAAGCCGGATCCTGGCAATGCCGCAATGCCCGTCCGAAACCGGCGATTTTCGGGATGAAACCAGTCAGTTTGTGGAGCGTTGAAACCAAGAAACCTTGGGGTTTTATACTGTTCTATGGAATAACCAACCATGATGGATCTAACCAAGAGATATAGCTGATACAATGGAGCTATGAAGACCTTTGGGGATTCAATGCGGATTTAAATATACTATCACACAACCAACTCAAAAAACGGAAAGATATCTACAACCGTTGTAGGATTTTGCATTTCTATCTTTTGATTGCTATAATAGATCGATAATGTAGGGGATTCTGGTGTATTTGGCTGTTCACAAAATAGAGTTGTAGTGGAATGGTACCTTAAAGATCCTTAAAGTTGCAATCTTGATTTCAACATTCTGATAAATCTGGATTTGCAGATGATCCTAACATTTCCCAATCTGAAATCCTCTACTTGGGGAATCTATAGGGGAATTGTATATATATATATAAAATAAAAACGTACATATCTATATCTGTCTCTATCTCTATCTCTATCTATCTATCTATCTATCTATCTATCTAATCTATCTATCTATCTATCTATCTATCTCTCTATCTCTCTATCTCTATCTCTATCTCTATCTCTCTCTATCTATCTATCTATCTATCTTTCTTCTATCTATCTATCTATCTCTCTCTCTATCTCTCTATCTCTCTACCTATCTATCTATCTATCTATCTCTCTATCTCTCTATCTCTCTATCCATCTCTCTATCTATCTATCTATCTATCTCTCTATCTATCTATCTATCTATCTCTATCCCTCTATCCCTCTATCTCTCTATCTCTCTATCTCTATCTCTATCTCTATCTATCTATCTCTCTATCTCTCTCTCTATCTATCTATCTATCTATCTATCTCTATCTATCTCTATCTATCTCTATCTATCTATCTATCTATCTAATCTATCTCTCTATCTCTCTATCTATCTATCTATCTATCGATCGATCTATCTATCTATCTATCTATCTTTCTATTGATAAGGCAAGGCCACTATTAATACCATTCGAGATGACCTCCAGTGTCACCATGAAGCACCGATGATCGTGTAGGTGCGGTCGAGGTGTTTGGACTGGAGGATGCAGCTGCATTTGGCTCATCTGACGTTGTTCGGTGGATGGGATCAGCGACCGGGACTTGTTGTAAGGCTTGGCATCTTTGTTTAAGTCGAAGAATCGCTTCAGCTGTACGGAAGATGAGCATGGCATCCGCAAGCATGGTGTGGAGGTCAGCATGAATGTTCACGTCATAAGACAACAAGAACCAGTCACGGAAAGACTCCAGGGCCTGGATGGCCGTGTAAATACATGGGGCCATAGGGTCAAAACCATCGAGTAGTATGTCACTGAGTGGCCTGGAGTCAGGCGGAAGCGCAATGTTCAGCGGTGTCTCTGCCGCTTGATCGGGCCAAAGCGCCCTTTCCATCATGTACAAGGATTGGCTCAGCTGGGTCCATAAAGTCCAAATAGACTCCAAGTAGCGCGGGCGGCCACAATGTTGCAGCAATGTCGACAACCCTGAACCGGTGACCGCTCGAGCACAAAAGAGATGGCCTCACTGTGGCTCTGTTGGTTTGAGTTCCCTATTTTATGACCAAACAGAAATTCTAATTCTAATAGTTGAATCAATCCCTAATTTTCTATAATCGAATCAACAGCAAATTCTGAATTTTCCTAATGGCATTTTCCCAACCCAAAATGGATCCCACCACAAAACTTGGCTTTCTGGAGGGTCTATTCTTACCATTTCCGCCTCAGCTTCGACGCGCTTCAACTGCACCTGGACCTTGTCCACGGGCGCTGCCTGAATTGTTAGATGGTGAGTAAATGGCGAGTATATCATCTGGTTATTTAACATAGCCATGGAAAGATCCACCATTTTATAGCTAGGTAAACCACCTATAAATGGGCTATTTTCCATGGCAAACTGTTAAATAACCAAAGGATAAAGGGCGAGTAAGTGGACAAATCACATGATGTGATTGGAGTAAATGATCCATTGCAATGGGATGATCCAGATGCTGTCTGGGTGTCTGGGGTCCAGTCCGCCGCATTCGACTGGGGGAATCCCATGGGAACCACAAGCGCCACCGGCACCAGAAGCATCTGATCAACTCTCACTCGATGGCCATAGAAAATCCACCGTTTTGTTCGATGTTTTTCCCGTCTAAATGTTCAGTAGTGGATATTCCCATCTTTTCCTACAGGGGGCCCCCAAGATAGCTAAGTTGCCTTATAAGTGACTTCACTATGGTTTATGGTAGATATAATAAACTAGTTAATGGGCTTTAAAAACCAAGTGTTTTTTCATTTCCCAAGTTATAAACCCCATTAACTATAGTTCTAACCCTCATTAACTATAGTTTTTTTTTCCAGCTTAAATGTGTTTTTTAAATATGGAATTGGAAGTTCATTTCCAAGTTCGCCACGTTTGACCGCTGGGTGAGTTCTCCTGTCGTTTGTACCTCCAAGGCAATCTTCTCCTCGGAGGTCAATGCTTCCAATTCGCCCCGGGCCTGCAATGGCTGGTTTTGAGGATCTGACATCCTCAAATTGGGGGTTGAATGGGGGTTGAATGATTTTGAGATATGCTGAACATGTTTTGAAGCATACCTAGATCCGAAACCAATCCCATCATTTGGTTTACCTGGGAGATGTAGCTGTACCAATGTGCGGTGGGAAGATGCTGACCAGGTGTCTACAGATTATGTTTCACATTGCAAAGATATTACACATGACATCCAAAAGATTACACTCAGGCACTAGCAAACTTTGCATCGCTTGTGCACAATCTCAGCAACAGTGGTTTCCTAGATCCTCAGTGGACTCCACCAGGCGTGCTTGGCATTCCTATCTGATTTGCATGTGAGCATGCATCGGAAATAACCCAGATATCTGGCAGCAAAGAAGATATTTGGATACCCAATCATCCACAATTGTTCATCTAAGCAGCCAGTTTTGGTGAGCTGACAACCACATCATGTTACTTGTGTTTCACACCTTCTTGCATAAACTACCCGATTCTTCTTAAACATAATTCCTATACTATTTTGTTCAATCAGCAAGTCCCAGCTTTCTTTGTTCAAAGTGCATATTCTTGATCAACCTCCCTATTTTGAGTCGGAGCCGGTCCCATTTCTACTCGTTCTCTCCCTCTGTGAGTGAAACTCCCCCAAGATCAACATCGTTGTTGGCCACAAATTGCCATGCTGCTAACCCCCATCTTTACATCAGAAATCCATTCGTTTGTCTGTGTCATGGTGCTTCTTGATAAAATCAACATCATTTCGGTGGTTACCCCCTGGTAAACGCTTACATAGCTATAGAAAATCACCATTTTGAATAGGCAAATCATAAAGAACTAAATTGGGGTAATTATGTTCAATTATGTTCAATAGCTAATTATGTCAAATGACCAGAGGGAAAATCCCACTAAAATCACAATTTTTGTTAGTTAAATCCCATGAAAAACCACCATTAAACCACCATTATCAGAGGGTAAACCTCCATTTTCCTATGGTTTTCCTATAGTTTTCCTATGGTCTTCCCATTAAACCACCATTAAACCACCATTATCAAAGGGTAAACCTCCATTTTCCTATGGTTTTCCTATAGTTTTCCTATGGTCTTCCCATTAAACCACCATTAAACCACCATTATCAGAGGGTAAACCTCCATTTTCCTATGGTTTTCCTATAGTTTTCCTATGGTCTTCCCATTAAACCACCATGAAACCACATCATTCCTGGACATGTTGACGATCTGAGTGTGCCATCTGGGATACGATGTCAGACATCGCCAGACCGCGACCTCCAAGTTTTCCCGCAGTTCCTTCAACTTCGCCAGCGCCTGATGTCACATATGGAGGTTAGAATCACGTGATTGCGAGAACTGAATGGTGAAAATAGTCATAGTCAGTTGTGAACAATGGCTCATTGTTAGGTGACTTGCTTGGAAACCTGAAAATAAGGATTATGATGGGGTCAATCCCATCGGTTTCTGGTTTCTCTACTTGATGATATAACCCAAGTATCATCTGGTTGGTGGTTTCAACCCCTCTGAAAAATATGAAAGTCGATTGGATCATCATCCCAACTATTGGGAAACATAAAAGTCATGTTCCAAACCACCAACCAGTCATGAATAGACTTACCCTCCGGTGGAAAATCAACCCATATTCCCATGAGATTCCCCATGGTGGATGAACCCGTGGGAAAATGCATAACCTTTTCATACACGATGATTTCTAGTGGACTATTTTGTTTTGCCTGAAACAAATACCCGGGGAGAAAAACCGCACATTTCATGGTTGATGATACTTTTTTCCCCACGAACCTAATTTTTGGGTGGGATGAATTGGGTTCACCCACCATTTTCAGACACAGCCATATGAAGCACTCCCCCCACAGAGACGGCTTGGAGGGAAAACATTACCCATTGATTTACCCACCAAGTCTGGTCAGTCTGAGGGCAAAACCATCGGATGCCATGTTTCTTGCTTCAAACTTTCAGACAAACCCATCTTCATCGTAGTTCCGTAGTGATTTTTCTCATTCTTGCTGTTATGTATATATAATATATATATATATATCATTAGTTAATCAATGAAATGTCCATATTTGATGGATTCAAATCATCATCTTAGCTGATTGAATCCCATTCTTGATAGTTCATATCCATTGGCACCAACATGTTTGCTTTAACCATCTCCATCCCCAGCTACCCGCCTGCACATCAGCATCCGCATCCGGATCAAGCCGCCGACTGTCGACCTCCGCAGAAAATCGTGGCTTTTGGTCAATGGAAATACAAATGCCGGGAATATCCAGAAATGGTATAGTGGTTCAATATATGGTTCAATAGATATGAATGGTATATCAATGGTATCTCAAAGGTCACTGGGATTCTCCGTTTTCTCCCCATCTTTGTTTGGCTTGTTTCTAGTCGTCGCCGACAACTTGACAAATGATTTTCGCTTGAATATGAATGACATATCATGTGAAAGAATCACTGGGAAGTGATGAATAGATTCCTGAATTGCTACATATGGTACATCTTCCAATGTACCCGTACGAAGTGCAACGAAAATGACCTGAAATTTAACGGCCGAAGAGGAATCACATATTTTTTTAAATGAAAGTTTAAACCCGGTAGGCTTTGGTTCACTGCCCCAAAACGCCGCCGGACCAAGCTTTGGCTGTTTCATTTTGACCTCAACCTATGAAACTGATGCTGAAGCGATGCCAGTAGCCCGTCTGCTACGCGTAGCACGTCAAGTTTTGTGACTGGAGATGTATCAAGTTTTCCCTTCAGAATACATGTATGGTATATATGCTAACATGACTGGGGTATATTGATGGGATCCATGTTACCATATATAGCAGCACCATGGATCCTACAATGTGAGGCCCCCCAGTTATAAGTTGGTTTGGATTCGCCCCGGTAACTATAGTTATTTGCCTACCATAAACCATAGTTATTGGAGTTATAAACCAACTTAGCTATCGAACGGGGGCCTCACATTGTATGGATCCTATGACTTCTTTTTGAGCGCTTGTCCCCTCCTGACATCCCGACTACTCCCGACGTTCCAACGACGCGCGTCACACCTCCAAGGCTGCGCTGCTTGTGCCGCTGGAGCGGGTCTGCAAGGTGACTTGACATGCCATGGGATTGAACTTGGGGTTAGGCCATCAAAATAAAAAGTGTTTCAAGTTTCAAATATAAGAGTTTTTTTTTTCAGTGGTTCATAGATCAAACATAATCACTAATTGTACTATTGACCACTATTAAGCACTATTAACCACTAATTACTGGATCAATGGTGTGGAAAAAAACAATTTTTGAACCGTTGAACGACTCGTTTTTGATCGCGCTACCGGTGGAACTACACAGCCACGCAGTCGTCGCGACCTGTCGGTAGGTTCCAACGTGATTGGCTCGAAGCCTGCCCAAAAGGCGCTCGAGCGGAGGTGGGGTCATGATACGTTCCCCATCATAGCGCAGCAGAAATGGACTAATATCCATTATATAATATGTGGTTGATATAGTGGTTAATTGTGGTGAAATAGTGGCTAAATGGATCATAAATGTAATAGTGGTTAATACATCTATAGCGATTGATAAGGATAATAAATATAGATTACCCTCTGGTAAACTAACATAACATAACTAAGATACTTGGAAATCACAATTTTAATGGGTAAATCATCGAACCACCTGGCCATTTTCCATAGCTAACCATGGAACAAAACACATCTGTGCATGTAGGTCATTACGTTCCAAATCCATTCAGGAAGACTTTTGCCATGAAGGTAAGTAAGCGTTTCATTCAGGAGAGCAACCCGGAAAAAAGGCTGGGAAATCTTCAAGTCTCTGTTCCTCTCTGGGTGATTGCACATTAACTAAAGCCTGAGCATGTGATATGCATACCATGATTTTGCGTATGAATTGGGCATATTTCCAAACTACTGCAATTTTGAGAGAGATGGTCCCCTGGACATGGCCATTTTTTCAATCCTGAAGTGACAGTCCCCTATCAGCATCTGCTTCCTTTGTGCTTGGACATGCTGGTTTTGGTGCAGCATCTCCCTGTCTCCCAAGATTTTCGATGGTCACCCCTTCATTCCGCCGTCTTGAGCCCAGATTCTCATTGGTGATTGCAACCCTTTTTAAAATTACCATGACATATTAAAACCATATCAGCAAATAAGGAACAAAAGTGTATAAGATAAACCAATGATAACTTAAATGCAACCAACCCCTACCTCCATCCCACCTTTCCTCTGGACCCCTGCCTCTCCCGCTGCGCTTGCCGCAGCTTCCGCCGCTCAGGCTGCGCCGGCTCCGCCGGCTGCGCCATGACACAGTCATCAGCTGCATGGGTCCGGCTCTACTGAGCTTTGCTGATGGTTCCATGGTTGATGGTGGTCGTTGCCCCAGAAAGTTTCGATCTTTCCCTGGTTGCTGGTTGAACCTGAATAATGCATGTTCATTCTGATTCTGGGAGAACATCATTTCGTTTGTGTTTCTGGAGCCAGTAAAATGGAAAAACCATGGTTTATCCAAGATTATCATTTACCCTCTGGTTATTTTTAATATCCGCCGACCCCGGCCTTCGCCAAGGCCGGGGCGGCGCCTGGGACCACCGCAGGTGTGGACCTTGTCCTCTTCCAAACCCTCCAAACCTTTACCCTTAAGCAGCTTCCCCAACAGGCA
>Ga0126342_10004458_pt1 | contig 23931 bp, 20 predicted proteins | sample Cyp1metagenome_FD_92528 | JGI IMG/M metagenome (GOLD analysis project Ga0126342, IMG submission 92528) | Coral microbial communities from Lord Howe Island, Old Settlement Bay, Australia - Cyphastrea 1 metagenome | ecosystem: Host-associated > Invertebrates > Cnidaria > Coral ...
AGAAACACCCCTAGCCAAGGCGTTTAAGGGTTTTTTCCTTTCTGTCCGGCCATGCCCAAGAGCAGAAAGGGTCTGACCCTTTGATCGCACCCTTGTGCGCATAACTTTTTGGTGTCTTTTCTGCTGTTTCCAACGTCCCCTGCCCTGTGAGCTCTGCGACACTGGCTCAAGTGCAGGCAAGGGTACAGTGAGACTACGGAGATACTGCTGACGTAAAGTGGTTGCAAATGGACTCCAACGTACTTTCAATTCGGCAAGGACGGCCATGCCTTGGTTAACATAAATTCGTGCCGTCTTCTGAGACTGCCAACGGCCGGCGACCAGCAACCGGTCAAAGGCCCCATGCTGGGTAAAAGCATGGGTTGCGCCCCCCGCCGTAGGGAATACGGTCGAAAATCCCACTGGTGAAAAGAGAGAGCTTTCAAAGAATCAGCGAATTGCTTCCGCCATTTGTGGGCGGGTCCTGCTAAACTGAGGGATTTAGATTTTCCTTGGGTCCATTGAAAGAGGCGGCGGCAGACATCCTCCACATGAATTGTAACGCTCTCTGCAGCGCCGTGCCGCTTGCCCGCCTTGGTTAACCCAAGTGAAATCACTGCTGGGCCACGTGGGTTTTTAACCGACACATGAGCTCCAGTAAGAGATAAAATCTCTCCAGTACGCAGGAGACCAAAGAAGCCCAACAAAAGGGTAAGGGCAAAGGAATGCCATTCTTTAAAAAGGGCATATCCTACCATCGCCTCAAGCATATCCAAAGGAAGTGGAGGAGCCCTGTTTGGGACCTCATGTGTCACCCAAGCTTTCAGCAAGCGCCAACTTTCTGGCAGCTTTCCCTTCATATGAGGGTGGGCATCTTGAAGACCAGCCAAGATATTTGACGCGGTACTGCGCCCAGCCCCCGACGCCCATAAAAACTCCAGGTAGTCAGCCACTACAGAATCTAACTTAGCGGCAGTGTGGGGCAGAATCAGATTCTCTGACCTCAAATATTCGAAGAAATCATCCAAAGCAGCCTTATACCCGTTGCTTGGTAACAGGTTGAACCGTCAACGATCGCAAAGGTCCTAATTTTTTTCGCATCTGTACTCTTGCTTCTTGCGTGGCGCCTTCAAGATGCCTTTTCGGCATGGCTCCACTTGCGTTTCCGGGGACGCCGGCTTGGGGCGTCTGCCGGATTGTCCTTCGTGTGGACGTACGCCCACACCACATGACAATTGGTAGCAAGAAGCAACGAGTTGATGCGAAGGAGGGACCGTTTCAATTTGAGGCTGCTGGATCTGCCTCTGCTAAGAGAGTGCAGACAAACAAGAGAATCAATCAAATGAACAAACTTGGAATTTAAGGTACCTTGCTTTTCAATCCTCCACCGCATTGCGGTAAGCACGGCACGCATCTCCAATACGTTTATGTGTTCAGACACATCCCGCCATTTCCATCCTGTGATGGTTTTCCAAACCCAGAGTTTGGCCGGAACGCTAGCTCGTAGCCTGTGATACTTGACCTGATCTTCTGATGAAGATTGCAACATCAAATCTTCACCTTTAATGCTAACCAAAGTAAGCAGCTTGGAGACCAAAAGCCCTTCATTTCGGGACACGGACACCTTCTTCCCCACCTTCATGAGAGGTCTTTGAAGGAAAGTTTGAAAATCTGAAGTGCATCCTGGAGAAGTTCGGTTAAAAATTTCTTGGGTGGAGAGAGATGGGTTTAATCCCAGAACCAACCCCAGTTGCGCAAGCAACCAAGCAATGACCGTCACGTTCCATGAATTACCGATCAGGCTTAGCCTACAGTCCGTATGGGCCTCACTTCCTTGGTGTTGTTTTCCCATGCACATCATGGTATAGTTCCGTGGGAAGCCCATGATGACCTCCCGCTCTTCAATGCTCGGAACTCGAAGAAGGCCCTGCTTGTTGACGAGGCAAAATGCAGAACGGTATTGATAAGGAGGGAAGCGAAATTTATCTTCGACCCACCTAGTTCGTTCATCTTTGGTGCATTGCTGAAGGCCGGCGGGTTTATAACCAGGACTGCTCCGAGGACGGGCCGTAGTAAAAGTAGCCAGGGGATCAGGGGAAAACTTGGACCAACCAGGCAGCAGGAAATCGGAAGCGACAAGGGAGGCTTTCAGTTCTACAGAACGACGACCATCTTCAGAGACCACCAAAGACGCCCCCTGTGACTGCAAAAGTTCCCAATCAATCCAGTACAATCTAGGACGCCGGGCCAAGGAGACCCCTTGAGCATCCACGAACCACGGCTGGTCACCAAAGTCCTTTGACATAATGTCTTGATCCTCCTGATCCATTGAGGCCACAGACTCCATCAGAGTGCGTACTTGCGCCCATGGAAAAGCCCGCTTGACCAGGTCACGGATCCTAGACACATGAACAAATAGGCAACTCCGCGCATCTCTGAGAGCTCCCTTTCGCCCCGCATTGAGTCCACTAACCCCCTGGCAGGGCGGTCCCGCTCCAATGACCACTAACCCCGCCTGGGAAAACTTCATAGCCCAAGATCTAACCATGTCCTGATCCACCTGCGTAACATCCTCAACACGTAGAGAGTTCGGGAAGCGGGCCTCCACCACTCGAGCAGCCTGGTCGTTCTTCTCCACACTCACGTGCCCCACAATGTTCCAACCTAGTGCATCTACTGCCACTCGGAGGGCAGCGATGCCATCGAACAGGCCTATGGTAAACACCTGGGTGACATCGGCTGGTTCAACAAGGTCTCCTCGCACAGCACACTGCGCCGCCATGCAACCCACAGGAGAAGCCCGCACGGATGCGGTAACTCCACCCCCCGTCTTGGAAGCGTCACTAGCAGTAACGACTTTTGAAACTGTACACCGAAAGTCCATAAAAGCAAGGGGTATCAATCCTAAAAATCTAGCCAATTCCAACTTCACTTCCTTTGGAATGGGAAGTCGGATGACTGGAGGGTAGTTCTCAAAGATCACAATGAATTTCCACAAAGCGTTCAAACAGCCAAGTAGAGGTCGTCTAAACATGGCCAGGTAAACAAGGCCACCACCCACTACTTGGGCTTGCTTCTGAGAGCAGGCTCCCATCTCCAGCAAACTTTTAGTCAGGAGGGCGTAGCGTAGCACCTTCTCCGGCTTTGGATAGGCTAATCCGGCCACACCATCCACCACTGCACCTTGCACATCTGCAAGGGTCGCAGATGACACAGCCTTCTTGGGATGTCGCGGGACACCCAGAAGGGCATACTCCTCCCGGAGACAGGACACTAAGGGAGAGACCGTCCCAGCTACTGCAGAAGCCACAGTGCGCGAGACCTTCATCAACTCATCGAAATTGTCCAAATAGATCCGGAACAGCGGGTTTCCCGAAGAAAAAGTCTTGTCCTTTCTGATTTCCAGTTCACCGCCCATACGGGCGCGACCCAGGGCTCGTCGCGTGATGAACCTGTGCACATGCTGCGCCAGGCTCACACTGTTTTTGAAACCCATTGGTAACACCGCGGCACATGGATACCACTTGCCCGTCTTTTCTCCAGACAGCCGGGGCGGCAGAGGCCGATTAAAGGCCATCAACGGGTACCAGGCCGGCGGCAACCGGAAAATATAAAAGAAGCATCGAACGTCTTCACTGGAAATGAGCAAATCCTCATGCGGCATCAAGCCTAGAGGTGACATGCTGGCCCAGGAAGGCAACGTAGCAATATCGCTATCCAAACTCCTCACCAGCCGGTTTGCTGGGATGAGGTTCATAATAAGTCGCATGACCTCAAACTCACCCTCGAATTCATGCTTTGAAACTCCAAATAGCCCATTTAGGACTAACTTACCATCCACTTTGTACACTTCGTCTTCATGGATCTTCGCAAAAACTCCCCTTTGCAGGAGATTCTCACAGAGGGTCTCCCAGTGTTCGGGAGCTACCATCACTTTTGGAGGTCTAGTGTACATTTGGTCTCCAGGATCAAGAAGATACTTATTGGAGCTTAAAACAAATTCACGCGAGCCAAGTTCAACTACTTCTTCTAACGGGACGTTTCCTACTTCAGTCGGGAGTGCAGGAGCTAAATTCTCCCACCGGATACTTTGTGCGCAAAGAACTTCCTCCCCTCTGTATACTATTCCTCTTACTTTGAAGAATTCCTCCCACGTGACGGGAGGAGCACGGTCTTTCCACTCCTGAACCCTACGGCAATCCTTCAGCAAGTTTTTCAAAATCTTGTGCTGGAAAGGTGACATGGGTCTAGCAGAAGACAGTCCTTCACCATTCAAAGAATTGAGGGACAAAACTAACGACCTCAACAGAGCTAAGACAGGGGGAGACTCATGAGGGAAACACTGACTCAGGGCAGGAAAAGACGAGGGCAAGGGGAAAACCTTACCCGTGGGCTTGACCTTGCTGAGAACTTCGACGAAACCGCCAATCCTACCCTGAAGCCACATCCCTATATCTCCCATCCCTATCAAACCCTGCTCACATGGCTGCAGCTCTTTTTCCGCGGCGGCCCGGCCCAAGCCTGGGCAATCTGGCGCGATGACGTCCTCCGTCTCCAGTGAAAAACTTTCTGTACACAAGGGCACGGTAGGAGCAGTGGCAGCTACTCCAATTGTGCGGTGAAACCTCTTCTGCAGGAGCATCCCATCTCCCTTCATAGTCTCTTCATCTAAAGCCCTCTTTGACGGCACATCCAAAGGAATTGTTGTAAAGTCGTCCCAAGTGTCCTCTCGTGAGAATGCTCCTCTACTTTTTTGTTCCTCTCTCAACACCTCCTCGCAGGAGGCCTCCTCCACATCAGAGCCTCTTTTCTGGTCTTTGAAGCTCCTCATCATCTTCTTTCTCTCTCCCACTCTCAGGAGCTTTTCCTCACCTCCTCCTTTGCTTTTCCTTTTCCCTTCTCTCCTTTTCCTTTGTCTTTGTCTTTGGTCTTTCCTTTCCCCCGACCTTTGTCCCAAGGGGATGCTGACCCCCGGGCCTGGGCGTCGAGCTTCGACTCCTTGACCGCAACCTGGACCTCTGCCCGGGTCGAGATCGTCGCATCGAGGGTGGGAGTTATTTCCACCTTTTGAGCCATTCCCCAGGCTTGACCACCCAGCACTAGCTCCAGGCTCTTTAAACGTTGAGCCACACAATCGACCCCTTCCGCTACTCGTCCTTGCAGGAGCAAGTCTCCAATGTGGCTCAATGTCACTATCTCTCGAAGGATGCCGCCTGATCCCTTCGGAGCCAAATGCATCCTGGCATATTGGCTCATCAGTGGAGGCAGCGACGTTTCGTCCATCGACCATGTCGAGCCGCCCTCCTGGAGCACGTATTGTTTCATGCTCTGGATGGCGGAGGAGGCCAGAACTCCTGGCCCCAGCGTCGAGATTTTCTGTATCTTCGACCTGTCCTCCATAATGCCTTCCACCTCTTCGTCCGTCGATGAGCTTGTTGACGTCTTCGACGAGGTGCTTGACGAGTCCTTGGTTTTTCGAAGTCTCTTCTTGACCTTCCGAACGACCTTTTTCCTCGTCCGGGGGTCGGGGTCGAGGCCGGTACCCTTGAACAGATCCTTCAACGGCTTTTTGGCTACGCTCTTGCCGCCATATTTCACGGGAGCCCTCTTTTCTCCCTCTTCCTTTTTCTCCTTCTTTTTCTTCTTCTTTTTCTTTGGAGTTTGCGAGGGTGAGGACGCTGACGGTACTTTCTCTTCTCCTCCTCTTCTGCGGTTCGCCCATTCTTCTTGAACCCTCCGTAATGGAGCGTTCTCGTCAGCTGTGACCAGGTTGACCTCCCAGGTCTTGGCAGCCTCCTCACCCAACTTGCGCAAAGAACGCAAGTGAACCAGGTCAGCTTTCACTCTTTTTCCGTCACAGTCACCCTTGCACAGGTGGGCGCGGATAATAGCAGGAGACTGGGCTGAGGCGTGTTTCAGCAATGCCTCTGACTGAGTACCGGTGACTTCCACCTGGGCCTCAGCTTCGCCGTCCTCCAACACCACCCTTTGGACCTTACCTGCCCACTTGCACGTCTCCTCAAAGCAAGTGCTTTCCTCACTTGCAATCCAATGGCCTCTGCACAAGGCCGTTAGCGGGAGTTGCTGGGCGCTAACAACGTCTCCTCTGTTGTATACCACCCCAATGTCCTCCCTTTCACTCCCACGATCGGGAGCCCGCTCAACAGCGGTGGCAGGCCTACGCCTAGGTGGCCCTGCAGCGGCCGGCCTCCTTCTCATCCACCTCGGGTCTTGCGATCTGCTTTGCGGTCCTCGTCCAATCCGTACAGCCTGATGTCTTGATTTCGGGCTCTCCTGTTCACGCCCTTCGATTTCCTCTCACCCCACACGGGCCACCTCCACCGAGGGGCTGGACCGCCAAAAACACCTGGCGGCGGCTCAGTAGGAACCGTGGGCCTAGGTGGCAGCCTAGGCTCTGGCGGAGGCAGATGGCCCCCAGGGATCTCCAACCGATATTGATCGCTGTCCCTTCTGCGCTCTGTTCTCCCCCTCTCAGGAGATGACCTGGCCTCTCTCCTTCTAGGTTGTTCCTCCCTCCTCCGGGAGTGTGACCTTCTCCTACGCTCAGGAGACTTTGACAACCTCCTCTTCTTCTCCTCTCGGCGGCTGCGGTCCCTCCCACGCTCAGGAGTCCTCCTACCGCGGGCCACTCTCCCACTCTCAGGAGATCTCTTCTCACTTCTTTTTCTTTTTCCTTTCTGACGATTTTGCCTTCCTCTTATTCTTTCCCTCTGGACTTCGCTCTTTCTTGGGACTCCTACGCTCAGGAGTTAAAACTTTACGACTAAGGCTGGGACTTCGGCCTCTACCTCTAGGGCTTTTCACTGAATCCTCAACTTCAGTTTCCTCAGCCTCTGAAGGACACGTATCTTGAGACTCCTCAGCTTTGACAGCTTCTTCCCCGCAAACCTTCTCCTTTGGATTCCTTTGCTGCCGTGACTTTGCCGATGCCGTATGTGACCCTTTTTCCTTTGATTTTTTGCTTTTCTTCTTGTCTTTTTTCTTTGACTTCTTTTCCTTTGGATGACCTTCTTCTTCCTGGCCACTCTCTCTTGCACTCTTAGGGGCCTGTTCACTCTTGGCCTCCCCTCGAGCTGGGGCTTCTGTCTCCTTCTTCTCCTCCTTGACAGCCTCTCCCGCGCCTGCCAGCGCCGGAGGCTTCGCCGGGGGGGCTTTGGAGCTAGCCTCAGCTAGCGCTATATCAGCCTCACTCCCCGGTGCCTCCCTCAGACGGGAGGTATCAGCAGAGCCACCTGCTGCCACAGGAGCCCTGCCTGGTACGCCCTCAGCCAAATCCAGGAGCTCCACAAAAAGGTCCCGGACGCGCTGGAGGGCCACACTACGAAAACTGTCCGACCTATCAGGAGCAACAAGGAGGTACCCCACTCGGCGCCACGTGTGGCACAAGGCGCACACGCAACTGAGCAGGGGATGCTCCACGCCACTCATTCCCTTGAAGCCGAAACTGCGGATGAGTCGGGCAATCACCGTGTTCGTCTTTAAGCACGGGGGCGTACAACCATATAATATATATATATATATATATTCGTATATATATATAAATTATATATATATATGTATTATTATTATTATGATACGGTTATTAAGTCGGCTTCAATCAATTGATTTAACCAACAAACAGTTGGGTCGGTCAGCACCTGGATGAAACTCACTCTTCGCAGTGTGATTTGACAGAAGTCTCGAGCGGCGGAGCACAAGGCAACGGCTTTAACTTTTAACAACAGTTGTGTTATAACAAATTGAAATAGCAATAACAAATAGAAAATTGCTTTCAACAAATTGTTGTGTTAGAACAAATTTCAAATGTGGGTATGGATCAATACCTATTAATACCATTTTTAGGGGGATGAACATCCATTTACCAGCTATTTTGATGTTCACCAGGGGTACAAGGTTTTGACACACTGCCATGTGTGTTTTAACAAGTATCTTCAGGTTGTGTTATGACAAATCTACTGGGTTTTTCATGGTTTTCCAGTAGAAATTGCTTATTAACAAGATGGCCAAGCAATTCTTCGATGGACATTGCACATACCCTCTGGTAAACTAACATAGCTATGGAAAATCACCATGTTTAATGGGAAAATCAACTATAAATGGCCATTTTCAATAGCTATGTTAAATTACCAGAGGGTAACCACGACCTTCATTAAAAAGAAAAACACCCAACACCAATATCCACGTTGTAACGACTGGGTGTTTGCGATTCTCTGTGTGGACTTGGGATGCAACTTGACCAACAATGTTTGCGACCACCAAACAGGTGTTGTATATTGACTACTTTTTGCTGACAAGTTTCCAATAGCCCTCATCATAGGCAGAGACCCCCGAGGGATTTGCTTGACATCCAACCTGCAAACCACCAACTGGGAACTAATCAAAATCAATCCACTATAATTATCAAAACACAACTCCCAAAAATGGGTCAACTGTATTTCAAACCATGTTCAACGCCCTCGTTTTGGGGTTCCTGACTGTTTCTGAATTTCGATCCAAATTTGTGCAACTGGAAACAGACAGCTTGCCTCGTAGCCGAATTCTGACCAAATCGCATTGCATTTCCTTAGAAAGCGCCAACAGAGTTCACACTGAAAAATGCAGCATGACCTCTTGATGTTTCATCACCCTCCAACCGCGATTTCACATCTATAGTACTATGACCTGTCAACCGCTTTCCCAAAACCGGTCCTGTTTCCATCAGCCCCTGTTGCAGTTCAGGTGCTTCACATGGTCCGGCATACCGAACGTCGCTTGACCATAGTCAAACTGGATAAACTGACCAAACTGTGACCTCAGTTCAGCTAGCTGCGGCTTGATTCAGATTGATAATTGCACTGGTGCTTTGAAATTTTGGATTTCCGAAACTGGTTCCAAAACTGGTTGGGTTCTGAAGCAGAATGTTTCAGTATTCTAACTGCTCCGTTCCAAAAAAATGTTCAGAACATTCAAGAAACAGTTGAGAGGGTTTTCATATTCGGAGTGGTTGCCACAAGAACGCCAAACGCAAACAGCAGCGCGAACTGGTCGTTGTTCTATGTTTGAAAAGAATTCACAAGATACGTTGAGCACATGTCATGTGTCCGTTTTGACGCGGGTTTCCAAAACGATGCTTTGCGGAAGCAAACATGCAGTGTGGGGCCCCAACTTCTGTTGTCTTGCGGAACTTTGCAATAGACATGTTGGGCATTTTACTAATTTGGGATTTGGATTCATTTGGTTCTGCAAAGTATGTCTAGAACTGCATCGTAGCGGTAAAGTTGGGGCCCGTACCCTTCATTCTAAATTGTTTTGAAATGGTTTTTGCAAAGGACGCCTGCAAGCAGACCCATGATAAGCGGCAAATTCAATTTTTGTGGATATAGATAGATGGATTTGTATATATATATATACATAAAGATGTATCTATATACTTTAGCACTACCCAATAATTGATGAGATAACCAAAATTAAATAAACAAATCTCTATGCTAAAGCAGTTCCCCCTTCTGACAGCATCATAGAAAAATCCAATAGAAATGTGTCATTTATAGAGCGGGTGGTCCTCATTCACTTTATTGAATAGTTTCTTATTGAATCATAAAAGCTAATGAATTTGCCTATTTGAATAATTGTATTTGAATATCTCACTTTATTGAATCGATAAAAGGTGATAAATGCTAGGATGATTTGAGTAAGGTTATTAAATATGTTCAATACATTCGATTATTTGAACAACAAAAGCTTCAAATGGGTTTTTGAGTTTAATGTACGACGTACAAGCTCTTCAAGCTGCAGCAATACATACGTTTACAATGCTGCGCAGGATTGTTCTCATTGTCTTCAAATCACGAAATGTAGAAAGTTTTGTTCGAAAGTTCAAATGGCAATACAAACACCGCTAAACGCACACCGGAAAAAGAATCATAAGAAGAAAATCCTTTCTTACAAGCATTTACAAGCCCTTTCAATTTGACACGCTGTCAATGTGAAAAGCACATCAGCATCAGAAACTTCGCTTAGCCACTCTTCGCTTTTTGCCACACTTCTGAAATATCATGAGTTTGTGGTTAGATTTTCAAGTCTGTTGAAACGCCTCAAATTGATCGACCTGCTGGTTGACAGCCCTGCTATTTATTTTCAACAATGAAAGAGCTGTGAGGAAAAGAACCACATGGAAAAGTTTCCACGAAACATCCAAGAAAGACAGCAATATAATAACTTCGCCCACCTAGGAGAATAACACAATAAAAACAAAACGTACAAAACATCACATGCGAGTAGCGCCGTTTCAGGGGCTCGATACTATACCAAAAAAGACCCAGCGAACCCCGTTATGTGGTGTTAGACACCTAGGTTAGACAGGGCCAAAAAATAATGATAGTAAGACCCACATAAATTGGGATGCAAAAGCGGTACAGGAAATTGGTTTTGAAAAAACATAACAAAAAATAAGCGCACAAAACGTGGACCCCAAATTTCTCTACGAGGACTCACAGTTGGATCAATTTAGCTACGCATCAGAAAACATGAAGCAATCATTGATGCTTTCTTTCGTCCCCTTGATTTGTCAGTTAGTTACCCTCTGGTAAACGTTTACATAGCGAACTGGAAAGATCCACCATTTTTTTAATGGGTAAATCCACTATTTAACTATGGCCATTTTCAATGGCTATGTTAATTTACCAGTTAGTTAAGCCACGTCACGACACCTTGCCATCAGGATACCAGGATACATCACACCAGTCCAAAGGTGGTCCAGCAGGTGCATGTTTCTCTGGCAATTTGCCACAGGGCTTTGGCAAACACAGAGCCTAGATGTTTATTTTTTCCAATACCCTCTGGTAAACCTACAAAAAACGATGGAAAATCACCATGTTCAATGGGAAAATCCACTATTTAACTATGGCCATTTTCAATGGCTATGTTAATTTACCAGTTAGTTAAGCCACACATCACACCAGTCCAAAGGTGCTTCAGCAGGTGCATGTTTCTCTGGCGGCAAAACCACAGGGCCTACCCTCTGGTAATTTAACGTAGCTATTGGAAATGGCCATAGAAATAGTTAATTTACCCATTAAAAATGGTGATTTTCCATAGCTATTGGTTTTTTTTTCAAATACAAGCAATGCAAGCAAAGAACATCTTATGAACATTACACTCCATCATGACATGAAAATATATGAAAATTACATGTGTCTGTCATGAGGACTACGCCCAGCGTCGCCAGCACGAGCCCATCACTTCAACCCAATCCAAGCTGCCGGAATTTCTTCCTCGGATTCACGGCAGTCTAGGAGTAGAAGTCTGGATTTTACTGCGCTGGAAATGTGCTCGGTCCAATCTTTCGGGTGCGATTTGAGTGCTTCTTTCCAAATAGATGACATGTACATAGCAACATTTCCTGGATGCCCTTTTTTTTCATGGGTTTTTCTATTCCACGGGCACATCAGGACGCCTAGTTTTGATGTGAAATCTGGCGAGGACACTGATGTCATGATCAAACCGTTCAAGCGTCCAGAGGGCATCGGAGTTTCTCATGGTCACTTTGAACCGCAGAATCCGATCGACTTGGAACTTGGTGGTTTTGTGACCTGGAGCTGAAGGGCTGTCATCCAGAACAGCTCAGCAACGGATGAAACGGTGAACCCCATGTTTCCCATGCCCGCCTGACTCATCCATCATCTCGCCGTCCTTGTCCACCACTTCATTGTGAAGATAGAACATGACACCACCCAAGTTGGCCAAATTCATATTCTCCCAGAGACGATCTTTGGGAATCACGCCTCAGCCGCGGTCCCGCAGAATGTCTGATGCCTACTGATACCAGTCCTGTTTTGCGGTGATATCCCAAAAAAATGTCAACTTCCCAGGTTCCAACCTGAGAAATTGTCAGGTCGGGACACCGCTTTGGGCGCGATATTGATAAAAAGTCATCAACGTGGGCGATGATGAAGTGCTACCTGAGGCCAGCGGTCAGCTGTCAGCGAATTGCAACGAATCACTCTCTGAATGTTAGAAAGCCTAATCCCTCAGCCACTGGCCATTGAAGTAAATAGATGTAGTTATGATATGATATGATATGATGTGATGTAATATGTCTAGCATTCACATACGTTATGATTCATTATCTATCAATGACCTACAAATATTCTCCATCGACCTGTGGCAGCCGATAGCACAGCCAGCTGCGCGGAGTGGCATTTTCCGTTGGGTTCCGGCACAGTGCCCTTCTTGCATTGCTGCACCTGCCGGGCAGTTCGTGGAGGGCTCCAACCACTGGATTTTTGGTCCTGTAAAGAAGACCAAGTGGGGTTGCTACCCCGAAATTTTCACAAATTAATCGCCATGTTCCCATCTTTTCCCTACTAAAATTATATATATTATATAGCCTTTTGTTTTTGTTGTTGCCCCGTTTTCAGACCCCTTTTTTCGTTTTCGGTCTATCCCCCACCTCCACATGTTGCAAGGGCGGCAAGGCTGCAGCGCCATGACTTGTGACCGTCGCAGCCCAAAAGGTGGAGCAAAAGCCACTGTAATGCCTGGTGAAAAAAATGAGCAACACTTTTCAGCGACACACTTTGAGCTGGTTGCCTTGAGATGCCATGTCTCTGATGATACCGCTATCATTTGGGAGGATGAAACATCCATTTAAGTATATTAATATATGTATCATATTGTGTATGTATATATATATATGGCAGTGTGTCAAAACCTGGTACCCCTGGTGAACATCAAAATAGCTGGTAAATGGATGTTCATCCCCCTAAAAATGTATCTATAGGTATTGACCCATACCCATATATATATATATATATATATACAGTACAAACATATACTCATTTGGGAGATCATCCCACCCTCAGCATCATTGGAATCATCCAAGCTACATGGTTTCCTGACCGCTGAATTGGCGAGTCTTCAGGAAGCAACCACCGAAGGTACAGAAGACGAAACTGTTGCAGTTTGGGGTGCTATCACAGGCCTCTTCACAGCGTGTCCTGATGCAATGGATGTGGAAAGATGTGGAAATATGGAAATGGGGGGCATGGTACGTCCAAATGGCGAAATAAAATCTGGTTGGTGGTTGACCTACCCCTGTGAAAAATGATGGAGTGAAAGTCAGTTGGGATGATGATGACATTCCCAATATGATGGGAAAGTCATAAAATTCCATGGTTCCAAATCACCAACCGGTTATGGTTATCTTGCTAGGGATGATGATGATTACCCCACTGGAATGGCTATCCTATGGCTATCTTGTTGGGGGTCATGATGACTAACCAACTTGGGCTAAGAGTTGCTGCCTGCAGATGTGACACCTAGAAAAGATTCCCTGTTGGAGGTGTCAAAAAGCTCTGAAATGAGCACCCTACCCCCTTTTTGAGTGTTGATTATCATAATATTATCATGTTCCACTTTCAAATTTAAGTTGGGGGTACCCTCTGGTAATTTAACATAGCTATTGAAAATCACCATTTTTAATGGGAAAATCCACTATTAATGGTCATTTTCAATAGCTACGTTAAATTACCAGAGGGTATTTTTCATGGAGAAACCCAGAATCCCATGTTTCTCGTCCGGAACTGAAACATGCTGAAACAATTGGGAGGCAAGTATCTTTGTCGCCGTGAAATGCGTGATTTCTTGCCCCTCGTCATCTGCAACCATCCCCCATCCTTGGATTTGCACAATCTGAGTGGGCAACAGGTTGAAAGGTTGAACAACTGCGCCTCTGGTTCCGCTGCCAGCTTTGATTTTTTCAATTTAAGTGGGAAATTCCACGTTCCAGGACCATCTCAAGTGGGAAATCCGAGAAAGAGATAGCTTAGAAACAACGAATTTTCCGATAAAGCAAGTTGTGAAACTGAGAAATCCAGCACCTCCAATCATAGTTCCAGTTCGGATCCGAGCATCCGTTGGGAGCCAATGGGATGTACGTCCTTCTTGGTCCAGTTGCCTCAGCTTTCCCGGTGCCAAGTTTTTGAAAAAGCTGCTTGGAGGGTCAACTGGGTCAAACATGAATAGTTTGCCTCGTTTTTTTTCTGGTTGAGGATTAAATATTACAATGTATAATATATATATATATATTTTATACATTAAAATATATTGTAGTATATATATATACGTATATATATTATGATCATATTATATATATGTACGTACATATATATATATATATATATCATTATCATATTATTATATAATTACTATTCTTTCAGTCTTGGGATAATCCTGACTGCGACGGCAAAGTGTAGCAAGTCCAAGATGCAGCCGTGGACGTGGCTGGCGTTGACGTCGTTTGCACCGGTTGCATCGGTTGCACCGGTTGCATGGGCCGCATCCAGGGATACATCGCTGGCTGCATGGGCTGCATGGGTTGCATCTGCCACGGAGGCTGCATTGACCAGCCTGGTCTCCTGACTGAGAAAAAGGGTAGAATATGGTAGAATTATATATCATTACACTGGTACAATTGTGTGCAATTATATATCATTAACCTCCAGAGTGGTTGGATTTATGTGTGCAATCACAACAAATACATTCATATACTGGTTGGTGGTATACCTACCCCTCTGAAAAATATGAAAGTCAGTTGGGATGATGACATTCCCAATATTTGGAAAAATAAGATTCATGTTCCAAACCACCAACCAGATTATATATCACAATCATCAGGCATATAGGATCATATAGGTATACATAGGTGTGTTCCTCTGATCATCATGGTTGATGATCGTTTTCCGTATCCAAAATGACCATATTTTGCAGGGGTATTCCCCCGCATCATTGGACAACCAGATGGCATGGAGTCAAAGCAGCTACTCTGGTTGATTCATGGCCACAATGGTTTTTCCATGTTGTTTCTATGGAAAGTGCTGGGGAAACCCCACGTGAGATTTCCCACTGCTAAAAAAAAACGTTCCCGGTGTTGAAACGGGCCCCAAATCATGAACAATTCTCAAAAATCAGGGGAAAACCCCATCATTTTCGGGTAGAAGTTCAATCCCAAAATCCGAGTGCTTCTTGGGTACTTGGAGCATTATCCCACAGCTGGTGAAGAATTCCAGGCCCAGCAGCGATCTCCAATACCACCAGGGTTGCGAAGCCTTGGTCCTCGGTGATGATTTTGGTTGGTGCAATCACGACAAATACACAAATACTGGTTGGTGGTATACCTACTGGTAGAGTTATATGGTAGAGTTATATATCATTACTGGTTGGTGGTATACCTACCTACCCCTCTGAAAAATGATGGAGTGAAAGTCAGTTGGGATGATGTTCCATTCCCAATATGATGGGAAAGTCATAAAATTCCATGGTTCCAAACCACCAACCAGTATACACAATTCATGTTAAAATATTCAAATATCATCATTCTGGACCAGCAACACGAGACGTCCATGAGGTCCATGAGTGACTTTCGGATTTTTGTTGGATCATCTGAATGTGATCTCAAAATCTTTGCCAAGTCTCTGAAGTTGTGAGAGAACGCACGCGTTATCCGATGGTCCACATTCATCATCAGCAGAAAGAGCTGACAACGTCAGTGGTAAATCTGCCTATCACCAGCTCTTGGAGGACGGGTAAGTCTCGTCAACCCGCGGTGTTCCAAGGTGTTCCTATCCCCAAAAAAAAACTCCTCGAATGCCTTGGAAAAGATCTGTAGAATGATGAATGAAGGCAATCTTTTCACGTCAAAGTGCTTTGATTTCCCATCAGCAAACCCTTTCACAAAAAATCGGCCGAAGGGCGTCTGAAGTTGCCAGCTGGACCAGCACTTGGAAAAAGAACCGCCGCATTGGACGGGGATTCGACGCGTTAAAACAGGACGAGCGATGACTCGAGACTCGAGCCGAAGGTGCACCGTGTTCTTCACCCTTGAGATAATGCCAATATCATGTGTATAATGTATATATATATATATTATTATATATATATTACTGTATAATATATATATATATATGATCTGAATAATATATGTTGATATACCTGATATATTCAAATCTAAAAAAGAAACAACGCATATCAACGAATCTAAAGTCATCTTTGAATCTTTTGACCCTCTGGTTTGCACATCAATCTCTGTTTCTCCAGCCCCATCCCCATCGTCTGTTGAACACCTTGTAGTCGGCCACACCATCTTGTCCCTGTAAAAGATCCTGGACCATAAAAAGGTGACTTGGGGATGGTGGGTTTTACGACAATGCTTCTGAAGAGATACAAGAAAATACGTCTCCGGATGTCTACGGAAAAATGATGGTGTCTGTAAATTTCTGCTAGATGATAATGTCAGCCCTGGATTAATAAACCTCTAGGCTGTTTAATTGGGAGGGTACTATCAGATTATGACTATTGGAGGAGTAATAAACCATGGTTTAGTCTCATCCGGGGTTGACATTAGATGAATATGTGGATGATCTAGCTATAGAGTAGATGGTTCTTGGTTCTTCATGGCTCTTTTTTCCTATCACCTGTCGGATCGGTCGAATCCTCAGGGGTTCATTTCCCCGATCGAAATTGATCCACATTGATCGAACTGGGTCTGAAAATTGGGGAAAAAAACACAAGATCGAAATATCCTCAGTTTGGGATCAAAATTGGTTTTCCCATAACTATTTTGGATACTGTAACATACCGTAGCCCTGGATAAGTCATTGCTCTCTCCACTATGCATGACCAATAACGTAACGTGGGGTCCCCCCTATTTAGGAAAGTCCCAAATCACAATTTCTAATGAACAAGTCCCTATTATCCATTGTTAAATCCCAATCTTTGATTGTTAACTCCACCTTTCCAAGATTTTCCAAGGTCTCATTTCTAGCGGAACCCCTGTCCCCACGGAACCCCTGAAGGCCCTGTCCGTTTGGCGGATCCATTCCACCTCAAAACGGGTCGCAAAACATCCAAAAAATCCTATCACCCACTTCAACTCAGCATCATACTCGACTCTGGAAAACTATATATATATATATATATCTATCTTTTGTCTGACTATTGATTGCCATCTTCCCCATATTTTTCTATATGTTTCACATTTCGGCATGGGAAATGTCGTTCCTTCCGAGCTGCAGAATAGCATTGGTTCTCCTGCTGCCACAAATCAGCACCAAGCCATTGGGACATCACCGTGCGTTCAGTCAGTGGCTCATCCTCGAGGCTATGGATGGATCAATTGATGTCAATTGGGTGTTGTTATTCAGCATGAAACCTTGGTGAACATATATGTTTAAGCTATTTAAGCATCAACATGTATCAAAATGTTGAGATTTTAAAGGTTAAAACATAACGAAAAAAATGGTGTGACTCTGGAAAAATCGAGATTTGACTCCAATGTATTGCCATTTCAAGAGGGAAAATGATGGTTTCATCCCCACAACATGGCCACAACATGGCCAGCTTGGCCAAGTGGGAAAATCTCTGAAACCATGGCTGGGTGACAAACACAGCTTGTGAAACCAACATGGCTGGTATTATATATATATAAAGTATATAGATATAGATATAGATATAGAATACACTATAAAATGACATTAATACTATATAATGATTTGAGGTCCCATAAGAAGACCCAAAAAATGTGACCATATCCTGACACATCCTGACATTTTTGTGGCTCCGCCACAAAAGTCCAATTTTTGTTTCGGCCAGTCGTGACATGTGGAAAACAACTGGCACGTGTAGGGAGTATTTTAAGGTTACCCTCTGGTAAACTAACATAGCTATTGAAAATGGCCATAGAAATAGTGAGTTTTCCCATTAAAAATGGTGATTTCCCAATATGTTCCATAGCTATGTTAGTTTACCAGAGGGTACCCTCCGGTAATCACACAGCGCAATTGAAAATCCCTCAAAAATGGAGGTTTTGGATGGCAAAATCCACCAGATTTGGTGGATTTTCCAGCCTGGTGCCCTCAATTTTTGCTGGTCGCATTCGGGTTCGGATGATGATGCTACAACCCGATTTTTGATACATACCCCCGTGGTTGATTCTAAAAAATCCCCAGATCTTAACATAACATATTTCAATCATTCTAACCCCATTCTTGGTGGTCACTCCCAAACTATTCCACTATATTTATTGGATTGGTTTAAGGAAAACTCTACTTGAAACCACCATATGTCCGGGAAAAAAACAAACACGTGTTTTCAACCATCAGTTTTTTCCTAAAAAATCATTTAAAAAAAAAAAATATATATTTATTGGACATATCTCCCAAATTCCATTGCACCAATATTAACATCATAAACTGGTTGGTGGTATACCTACCCCTCTGAAAAATATGAGTTCGTCAGTTGGGATTATTATTAAATATGGAAAGTCATAAAATTCATATTCCAAACCACCAACCAGTAAACAAATCCTCCCAACAATAATATGATTTATTGGACATATCTCCCAAATTGCACCAATATGCACCAAGATTAAAACCAGTAAACCAGTATATTATCCCATTCAGTTATTATATCATTACTATATTACCCTCTGGTTATGACTAACATAGCGAACTGGTATAGATAGATGTCCTGTTGGTAAACCATGGTGCCAAAGCCATGGTGATCTTCACACCATCTCCATGGACCTCCCCCGGTCACCGGTCACCACCGGTCACCGGTCACCACCGGTCACCGGTCACCGGCACCTTCCGAAAGAGCGCCGTGGGCGATGCGTACGTCAGGGCCCAGGTCCCGTGTCCGTCATCCGAGCGCTCCATGCGTTGGGTCGTGGCATCGGGCCAGAAGCCCTGGTGAAAGACCGGGGAAACCAGTGGTTGATGGTTGTTTCATGGAATTGGATAATGGGAAATGGTTAATGATTATAATGATTATAATGATAAATACTACCAGATCATGGAAAATCATGGAATTGGATGATGGGAAAATTTTAACCGGAAAGCCCTATATTTGATGGATTTTGATGGTAAAAACCCATGGGTTTCCGGTGTAGATTTTCCCGTGAAAACCAACCCATTGATTGTTAGGGATATTCTAACATGCTGATCATGCTGATATTAAGATGATTAAAATGCTGATATCCAAAATCATCAAAATCCAATTGGTTTTAGGGATATTCACATGTTGATCATCTCCAGTTTTTAGGCTTATGAAATGTTGGTGTTGGGGATATTAACACATATTTAACATGCTGAAAATTAATATGATAATTGTTTTTAGGCTTATTAAATGTTATTAACAATACCGCTGAAAATAGCAACAAAGATGTTATGAACCTGTGGATCAATGTGAATTGATGTGAATTGAAGCCATCGTTGGTAATAACTGTTGCAGTATCCATCGCGAAGAATATCCTCTGGTAAACTAACATAGCTATTGAAAATGGTCATAGAAATAGTGAGTGTTTCCATAACAAAATGGTGATTTTCCATGGTTTTTTGTAGGTTTACCAGAGGGTAACATGTGAATTCACTATAGGATTATCCCCATATGACACACGAGTGGAAGGCCAAAAATTCTCATCAATCAACTGGGCTGAGACTCAGAACTGGCTGGTGACAGCTGAAAATTAGGTATATGTTGGTGTATTATATAAATATATATAAATATCATTGATGAATCTGATCCACGCAAAAATCCGCAAAAACAAAAAAGAACCCATTTTCTTCCCAACACTTTCTTAAACGAAATACAGCTTTGTATGGCTCCAAAAAATAGGCTAAATCCCCAAAAATCCAGCTTCATCGCCTCCAAAGTTGCTGGCAAATTTTTAGCCCAATCAGCTTTGGCACCATCAGCATCAGCTACAAAGTTCCACCTGGCGGAAAGTCCTTTGGCCACGATATTTCTGGGATTTCACTGGATTTCACCGAAAATCCGGATGTTGATGGAATTTCACCAACACGGTTACGGTTTGGGAATTTGACTGGAGAAAAAAAAACATAATGAGCTCAAACAGCGAAATTGCAGGACATCTCTTCTTGCAGTTTCAAGCCATCCCAAAGATCATTTCTCTTGGTAGGATGGAAATAATGATGGAAATAATGGAAAGACGAAAAACATCTGAAACTACCACATTTTACCAACCATCCCTCCCAAATTTCTTGGCTAGTTCCCCAAATTCATGGGCTATATCTCCATGGTTGTCACTTCTTTTCCTCTTGTCCAAACAATATTGATCTCGGCAGATTAAAGTAATTCCCAACTCAAAAAAGTGCTCCTCATCTGCCAGTAAGTTTCCTACAATTTTCCGAGATTGATATCCAGCCATATGGGAGTTGCCCAACTAGTACCGTACCCCTAAATCTACTGCTTAATCATCAATTTCCTCATCAAACTGGCCATAAATTGCCATCCAATAGCTATTTGCCAACAGTTAATCAACATTTTTCCTAAGATTTCCTATTGGAATTTCATTACCCAGATCATTTTCCGGTATGTTAAATTACCCTAAGGTTTACTCATAGAATTCATAGTTCATCATCATTTTTCCTTAATTGTCCTATTGGAAAATTCGATGATGAACATAGTCACTATATTTTTCATTCTTCATTTTCACGATGAAATCTATAGCCCCTATATTTTTTTCTAACTTCCTAAAAATGATCATTCTTAATTGGCATTCCAATTAATTTGTCATTCTTAATTATCACGAGAAAAATCATAGTACCTAATTGTCCTATTGGAAAATCCTATGATATTAATTTTCATAGTCACGATGAATTCGATGAAAATTCATGAAACATCGATGAAAATTCGATGAAAACTCATTTTTCCTATTGGAATGCCATGTTTTCCTCATCGAATTCATCGGTGAAAATCATCAGCCCATCATCCGCCACGGCCCTAGGCCGGCCACGTGAGGCTTGGCTCGGCCCCCACATTGGGCAAGCGCAGGATGGAGCCCATGGCAACACCGGGCACCTCAGAGGTCTCGGCTCATCCCAAGGCTCATCCCAAGGGGATCATTTATGGATGTTGATGGATTACCCTTTGGTAAACTAACATAACTATGGAAAATCACCATCTTTAATGGGAAAATCCATTATAAATGGCCATGTTCAATAGCTATGTTAGTTTACCAGAGGGTAATGGAAGATGATTTTGCTGGTTCATATCCCATGAATATCCCATGAATATCCCATGAATATCCCATGAATATCCCATGAATATCCCATGAATATCCCATGAATATCCATGGTTAATGATTAATGGAGTAATGACCATGTTATCCCATTAATATTACAGTAAATTAACACTTTGCGAACTGGAAAATGGACCATTTATGAATGATTTACCGTTCTTAAAGATGGTGGTGGATCTTTCCAGTTCGCAAAGTGTTAAACTACCAGAGGCTAATGGAAGATTAAAGGCAATGGAAAAAATATCCCATGAATCCATGATAATCCCATGATGATCCACTGAAATAATCATCTTGCATGGAAAAATCCCATCCTGGACTAATATTATAGGTATATCCCATTAACTAATGGGATATTAATTGATACTATGGTATATTACGGATATATTTTTTTTGTATATGTTTATGGTATATCACTGGTAATTATGGAATATTACTGGTATACTATAGAATGAATGGATAATATTGTGGTATGTTACTCTTAATAATGGGATAATATGGGATATGAGAAAAGGGTTAATTAGTGGATTAATGGAAGATTAGTGATTGACCATGGTTAATATGTAGGTATATCCCATGAACTATGGTACTAATAATGGATGTATGGATGTTGTGCAAAATCTATGGGATATTGATATCTATATCAATACTGGTTTTATCCACCAATTAACTATAGATAATGGGATAATGGTATACGGTATACTGGGATATTAACAATGGTTGATTTATCTATAATTAATATTAATGTGGCATTAATGATTTATCTATAGTTAGTGAAAATAATGGTTTATGGTGGATATATGGTAATGGAGTCTTAATGGTGATAATGGAAAAATCATGATCATGGTATAATAATGGCATATTAGTGGTTGATATCCCATGGATAATTATGGTTAACTATGGTTTATGGTAGATATATCTGTAGGTAATGGTAATGAAATATTGATGGGATATTACTGGGATGATCATGGGATATACCCTCCAGCAATCAAACGTGGCAGGCTGTAAAATCCCTGGCGGCTTAGTTCGCTGGAAAAATCATCGATTTTTCCATTGCCACGATTACTGGGTATGATCCCATCACCCGTTCATATTAAAGACCCCATCATCAAATGGTCCCAATTACCCTCTGGTTATGTCAAAATAGCTATTGAAAATGGCCATAGAAATAGTGGATTTTCCCATTGAAAATGATGATTTTCCATAGCTATGTAAACGTTTACCAGAGGGTATGTGGAAATGCCCTACTAAACCATGGTTTCGTTTAGGGGGTGTTTAATATTGGGGGGAAAAACAGGCTGCAGGGGCACCGCCTACATCCACTGATCCTCATCCCCAAAAAAGGATGAAAGAAACTCATCGTTACCGGTAATGGAACATGGGGGTAATTCGTAAGATTATGATTAGGACTACTATATCAATACTATAATAACAGTAGTAAAAAAATGTGGTTCTTATAATCAGATTAGAATTACATAGAACTATAATCTAATAATTCAGACAGCTTGTCACTGGTTTTCCTGATGAACTTGGGGTTCCGATTACCATCATCATATTGATCCAAGACAACCTCCCAATTGGCCAATTGGAAGAGCCACAGATGCTGCACTAACCCCGCTGGATCATCTTCTGGTATTTGTCTTGGAGTTTCGAAGGTCTTCTGGTGGGAACCATAACGAAACCTCTACGTATCTGGTTTCAGCGGCTTCAGCATATCAATTTAATGGATGGTGGTGTTCTCCGTCACAACATCCAGCACACTTCCCCAGAAAATATCTGGCTGGAAGCAAATGGCGAGACTTTTTTTGGGTCGAAAATTGGGGACATCAAATACATCCATTTAAGGTCAGAAATTTTACTATACTGGTTGGTGGTATACCTACCCCTCTGAAAAATGATGGAGTTCGTCAGTTGGGATGATTTTCCATTCCCAATATGATGGGAAAGTCATAAAATTCCATGGTTCCAAACCACCAACCAGATATCCATTAACCATCATTATCTACCATTAACCATTATTCACCACCATTATCCGCCATTAACCACCATTATCCACTATAATATTTGGCCATTGGATGCTTACTAGAGTTATAGATCATCCAAGCTGTGGTCCTCCAGGTCTGAACAATTTTGAGCCATGGACCTGGGGGCTCAGCACGCCCCAGCCCTGTGGAAAGCGCACGTCGCGCTTCTTGCAGTCCACCTACAGTCGGTTTTTTGTGAAACCCGGGTGAGTGAGCGACAGATGGGCCTATAATGGGCTATAAGCCATTTTAAATGGGCTATAAGCCAGTTTAAATGGGCTATAAACCAGTTAGGATACGTCTTAACTAGGCTTCTTAAATGTGACCACTTTCCAAATGGGATGATCAGTTCGGGGGTTTTTGGGTGAAATGTTCATCATCCTGGACCGTAATGATCCAAAAAATGAAAGGAATGAGATGTTGGGAGGTGAACAAGCTGTAGCAACCTGTTGTTGCTAGTTGTTGCCAATATTTCATGATATTTCCATCATATTTCCATGTTCAACCTCCCTCAAAGGACATGCTGCCAAAATGGCACCGTTTTGGAGTGTTTTTTGGGTTGCACCATTTGGGTCCGGCTCGGCCTGAAAAAAAAAATCTGGAAGTTCTTGGAACTCACCAGGAATCCGCCGACCCCGGCCTTGGCCAAGGCAGGGGCGGCGCCTGGGACCACCGCAGGTGTGAAACTTCTCCTTCTTCGCTTTCCAAGGTCAAACCCTCCAAACCCTCCAAACCCTTAAAAACCTTAAAACCCTTAAAACGCTGACTTGGCATGCTTCATCCTGCAGCCAACAGCCACCCCGAGGCCACACATCAATGGCTTCTTATGGGCCG
>Ga0126342_10004459_pt1 | contig 23931 bp, 20 predicted proteins | sample Cyp1metagenome_FD_92528 | JGI IMG/M metagenome (GOLD analysis project Ga0126342, IMG submission 92528) | Coral microbial communities from Lord Howe Island, Old Settlement Bay, Australia - Cyphastrea 1 metagenome | ecosystem: Host-associated > Invertebrates > Cnidaria > Coral ...
TAATTTGGGAAGGTCCCATCGCTTACCGTGTGTTTTTAACAATTTCCATCCATTTCCATAAACCAATGTCCGTCCAATACATATTTAGTATTGCCGGGGTTTTTACGGTGGCTCATATATATATATATATACATATAGAGAGAGAGAGAGATGACATAAGTGTGTACTGTATAATATATATATATAATATAATTATATATATAGAGCCAGTTTCAACATAAATGCGGAGAGTATTAGCTTACCATTACACTGTACAATATATGACGAATCTACATTATATAATTATATATATACGCAGAATATAGGTGTGGTTACAAAACCTGCTTGGCAGCTTCAACCCATCAACATAATCAAATTACTTGGTATCATTAGGACCTAGGTAGGGTTGGAAAAAAGATGGTACTATTGAAACCACAAGCAGGTAAACATATGAACTCTATCGCTTGGTGAGTTCTATGATGTATGCGACGTGTGATTCCAAAAATATCCAAAAATATAATAACTTTCTTGGTGCAACTTTGCCACCTCCCTGTGCGTCTCATTTTTTCTCTATCACATCTTGTGGCAGCGTGATTTTAGATGACTTTGTCGCAGGTCTCATTGTGTCTCATGAGTGTTTCATGCCAAAATCCTGAAGTGTCATTCTTACACATTCTTACAGCCTGTCCTTGTTGTGGCCTCTTGCCTTGGAGCCATAAGACTTGCAGCAATTGCCCCTTTTGTGCCGCGGCTTTGGGAACTCCTTAAAGGCATCTCTGAGCGATGGGCTAGATTCCGCGCTTAAGTTCACGCTCGGGCTGGCACAACTGGAAGGACTGCACATCATGGTTCCAGCGGCGAAGTAATAAAGATTTTTGATGATTTTTGCAGCAGCTGGAGCCAAAAGTCCTGTTGCGATTCATTCTCCAAAGGAAAGGCCGAGAAAGCTGAAGGGACATCCATTGCAACCCAACCTGCACCTTACATCTGATTCTATTTTGCTATCTAAGTCGGCCACTTGTCTGATAAAACACGAGCGGTGCTAAAATCCCAGCAGCTGATCAACGTGTTTTCTCTGCGCAGAGTTATCGGGCCTCTACGGTTTTCCCATGGAGATCATCATACCCGACGGCACCAGTCTTTCGAGCCAGTACAGGTGCTTTCTGATGGTCAGAAACTGGAAATGTTATTTAAAACAACATATAAAAATCACATAAAATACAATTCCAACAGCTCAAGTACGCGAGAAAAGCTGACATGACGCAATCGATCTCATCTCAAGGGGCCTCAAATCCGTACATGAAATCCTGAACGTCCCACCTATTCCCCCAATCCAATCTACAGAATTGGCTGTTTCAGCTTCAAGGACCATCTTGTGAGAAGCGCCGTGTCAGAACTCGATCCAAGCGGCTCCGCGCCGAGCTTTTCTCAGAGATCTTGGCGGCATCGAAGTAGCCCTTGGGAGCGATATCCAGGAGCCATTCGGGGCGGATTTGCGTCCCTGTCACCGGCGATATCCGGCGATGATGGCCAACGGTGACCCAAAAAACCGTGCAACTCCACAAAAACGCTAAGAAAACTCAGAGTTCCAGCGACCTTTGAGATGGCTCACGTTGAATTGGTATTGGAATGTATTAAAAGAATCTAAAAGATATTAAAGGATTGAAGGACAAGGGCGGGTTGAAATGCCATGATTTTTCTTGTTCTCTTGATGTTTTGCAAATCGATCGGAATGGCTAAGTCTCTCCCCCTCTCTCAAAATCCCCAGTGTTGAAGCCTCAGCCCATCTCACCATAAAAATCGGACCTGTCTTGATGAAGAGTTTGGAGGAGAGCGACAGCTCATGAAACACCAGCCACTCCGGTCGATGTCCCAAAGATGTGGAAGGATGGAGGATCACTTCCTGGGCGATTCGAAACTACCAAGCTACAAACCACTCGGAAAAATCAGTGGTTGAAATTTATATGATCGGTAAATTTGAACATCCACGGGGAACAGAACATATATAAAAATATATCATTATATAATTAATATATGTATGAGTGCATTATGTCCATAGTTTTTACCGAATCTACCCTCTGTTAATCAAACATAGCCCTGGAAAACCCCTGATTTATAGATGATTTTCCCGTTAAAACTTCTATAAAGAGGGGGGATTTCCCAGCCATGTTAGATTCCCGGAGGGTATTCCCATTTCTTCGAACCATTCACGGTTCAAACCTCATTGCCCCAGCATGCCCCAGCACTCTCAGCTCAGTTCCAGCGTCCTGGCCCTCGCGCAGCATGCTGTAGGCACCTCGCTTCTCACTTTCCAAACATGCTACCTGCATGAAGAAGCCGGAGATCAAACATCTGCGAATGTTGGGATAATACTCCTTATCCTACCAGGGTATGCCGCAGTTTGGTGGGAAAAATGCCGGAAAGAAAACAACAAAAAAAACACACATGATCCAAGCGTTATTTTTTAAACAAGATGCGGCCCACGAACCCAAATGCAGTTGCGTATAGCTGCGTAGCGCACTTTTGTGAAACAAGTTATTTGAACAGTCTTGTACATTTTCCCCCTGTTACTGTACAAGTGCATTGTAGACTGTGAATGTGGAACGGGGTGGAGTGCAAAGCACAGAGTGTGAAGAAAGTGGAGTGTTTACTGGGAAATGTAGTGTGTAGAGTGTGAAGTGGGGATTGTGGAGTGTAAAGTGCGAAGTGCGGTGTGTAAAGTGTAAAGTGTAAAGTGTAAAGTGTGGAGTGCGAAGTGTAAAGTGTAAAGTGGGGAATGTAAAGTGTAAAGTGCGAAGTGTGGAGTGTAAAGTGTGGAGTGTGGAGTGTAAAGTGTAAAGTGTGGAGTGTAAACTGTAAAGTGTAGAGTGTGGAGTGTAAAGTGTGGAATGTGGACTGTAACGTGTCAAGTGTAGAGTGCAAAGTGTGGAGTGCGGAGTTTAAAACGTAAAGTGTCAAGTGTGGACTGTGGAGTGTAGAGTGCAAAATGTAGTGTGGCGTGTAAAGTGTGTAGTTTAAAGCGTGCAGGTAGAGTGTAAAGTGTGGAGTGTTGAGTGTAAAGTGTGGAGTGTAAAGTGTAAAGTGTGCATTGTGAAGTGTAAAGTGCGAATTAAAGTGTAAAATATGGAGTGCGGAGTGTAAATTGTAGAGTGTGGAGTGTGAAGTGTAAAGTGTAAAGTGTAGAGTGTAGAGTGTGGAGTGTAAAGTGTAAAGTGTAGAGTGTGGAGTGCAAAGTGTAAAGTGTAAAGTGCAAAGTGTGGAGTCTAAAGTGTCGTCCCCCATAGACACGGCGATGTCACAAGAAAACCAAAGAATCGAGACGGGACATGTTGGACCCTCAAAACGAGCATTTCGTGAGAGACGTCCTCAACACTTTGTAGCTTCAAAATCGTCGTTCTCCTACGAGTTTTCTCATGAACCTCAAATTGCTAGTGAAATCGATGTTTCGTGCGGGGCTTCCGTCAATTTTCAGCACGGAATTTGCACCCTGTCACCACTTCACACAGCCCTGACAATGTAATTCGCAAAGAACATGCAACACGACACGTCTGAAGTGCTGCGCCTGCCACGACACATGCAATTAATCTTTTGAATTTTGAAAACGACGTGAAAATTTTGCGCTTGCGACACAAAACGACTTTCGACACGTTATCAAACATGTTGAAATGTCACACAGTGCCACGCCTGCCACGCGAAACGAGGCGACACCACGTTTGAAACCACCGCAAGTGACCACTTTTGTAGCTCTCTCTAAAGGCACGGCCAGACGGCCCTCACGCAGACACTTGCGGACGGTTGCGGACGGTTGCGAACGGTTGCGAACGGTTGCGGACGCAAACGCAAGGTCGAGCGAACACACCCTCAACCCCCAGACTCCCAGAGTGAAACGGGAACCCTTGCTACGCGTTCGGAAAAAAGCAAGGGGCCCAGACTTCAAACACTCAAAATTGACTTGAATTCATAATTCCATGTTGGTCATGATCCATTTTGCGTCGGACATTCGTTTCACTCGTTTCACTCGTTTCACTCCTGAAAGTCGGTGCTGATCATCTGCAAACCAATGCTCTCCATGATGAGTTTCAAGCTATCACGTGCCACCTCTGCTTGTCTCATGGCCCGAATCGAGATGAAATTCTCAGCACAGAAGCGACTGGCATCATGACCTCGCTATGGCCGAGGACCCCATGGAATTCCATGGACGAGGGGCTGAAAGATGCTGAAAGTCAGATTCATGGAGAATCGGAAAAATTGGAACAACTTGGTGATTGAAAAAGGACGAACACGACAAATCGGTTCGGGGCTCTTGAATGTGGATTTGCAACCATGTCAACTTCATTGATGTCAACTTAAGTGCTTCATTGATTTCATGTGAAACAAATGCCTTGGATATCCTTGGATAAGAAATGACAATCGTGGACCAGGGCACAATCACATTATTACTCAGGCATGGGCATTGGGAAACTAGGTGATGATAGAGGAGAATCTGAACAGCAGCAATGCTGATTAATTGTACTAGCACTGTACTACTGTAGCACTGTACTAGCCATCTTTAGGAGAAAATAAAACCGAATGGATCCTGCCAAATCAATAAAGTTCACACGGGGGAAGAGGCGTCTTGACTTTTCACTTGCAAGCGGCCGTCTTGGATCTGTTGCTTGTAGGCATGGAACACCTCAGATTTTTGGAACCGCAAACCAAATGGCGAATCAATGGCCATCTGAGTGCATGTTGAAAAACAAAGATGCGTACCCTTGCGACATAAATTCACCTTGCTTGGTATGATCTTTGAATGAGATCCAAATAAGCTATAGAAGCTCACCCACCAACCAATGAAACCTCAACATTCACATGTTCAACAAGCACTTACTCTCTGGTAATTTGTTGCATAGCTATGTTTTTATGGGCCAAATATCATGTGCTATGGTCCCATTAAAATGGTGATTTTCCATTGCTATGTTAGTCCAAAAATCCATCCCAGCCAGGAACCATACTCTCTGGTAAACTAACAGTTTGCTATCGTAAATATGGTCATTCTATATGGATATTATATATAATTATAATATGTATATATATAGTTATTTAATGCTATTTATTTATTTACCCATTAAACATAGATTTTCAACAGCTATGTGAAACATGACCAGAGGCTATGCCATGGCCATGCCGAATTCATCCGAATTCTCCAATTTTAATTTAGCTCGCCCTCCAAGTCACCAAGTATCACCAAGTGACATTGAGCAACGTGAGGTGATCCCCATCCATATGTGCGAATCGTGCCTTGGCTTCGTTGGCCGCCCGAAAGGCATCCTTGGGCCGCAGCCACACAGGCAGCGAGACCAACATAGCGGCGATGGACAAGGCCTCGTTACCTCGGCGGTTTACAGAAGGATCTATGCGGATGAGATTTCCTGGGGATTTGACCAATAGATCTGGGTAAATTATCATACCCTCTGGTTATGTCAACAGTTTGCTATTGAAAATGGCCAGAGAAATAGTGGATGTTCCCATTGAAAATGGTGATTTTCCATAGCTATGTGGCTGTTTACCAGAGGGTAATTCACTCACCGCCATGGGATGATTCCATATGATTCCCCTATTAAAAACTAATGAATCTAATGATTAGTCAGTGCGGTCACAGTGAGGTCCTTGTATAATTTACCCAGATGGAGATGATCCCAGGAAATCACCTGGGAAATCGCTGAAAAATCCCCAATCGTTCGCTGGGAACATCAACGAACGGTTTATCGCAACTCCCGAAAAGGATAGAAAAGTACAATCCAATCCTCGTGATAAATGATAAGTGTTACATCGATCATTTTGGGGGTGACTATAATTAACCAAAAAATTGGGAAGCAATGGGTTTTCTGGTTGTTAATGGGGATATACCCTCCGGTAATCTAACAATTCTAACATGTCTATGGAAAACAACGATTTTAACGGGCAAAACGTGTATACAACATTGACATCTATACCATGGCAACACGTTAATTTCCCAAGTGGTAATGGGGGTTTAGCAATGTTAATGTTAATGTTGACTATTGTTTATTGATGATTTTTGATGATTGTTCATGTTTATCAAGATTTATTGGCGTGTATTGATGTTTATCAGCAATGTGTTCCAAAAGAATTCTAGTCCCAAGATGTCGCATCGATGTTGTGATTGAATTCATAGCATGAGCCTCCAATATTGCCATCATCAACTTTGACCCGACTCCATGGCAAATTACAATTGAATATAATTGAATCAATTGAACTTTGGTTCCCGAACTGCGACTCTGGTAAGTGGGAGGTTCATTTACAACTTCCAACTGAACCAAAACCGTATTGCCGTATTGTCATAGCTGACCTTTGGAGAATGTGGAGAATGTGGAGATTATTCACCGCAATGACATGCGGTAAAAATCATAGTTCCTAGATGCGAACGAAGGAAGCCCAACCTCAGCAAATTTATTGATCTAAACAAATCTTATTCCTCAGCGCTTCTCACTTCTCAGCTCAAAGTCCAAAGGTTTCAACATGATCTCAACATGATTTCAACATGATTTCAACATGTCACCCCAGCTGTTCCTATATCCTGCTCACATTCCACATATTAGTCACATATTCCACTGACCTCCATCCAGCTCCATCCTGAAGGATCGGCGATGCGAAGGTACTGCAGCGATGCTTTGGGGCTTCCAGCAACATCTTGGCGATCTGTGGGTCCACGGGCAGACGACTAGCTTGGTGTCCTGCCTCTGTGATATTTCCATTGTCATCAATGCCTCAGGAAGATTGCACGAAACATGGAAAACATGGATGCTGAGAAAAATTGGAGGATTAGGCAAGGGATGATTTATGGTGATTTTTTTCGTGTTTAGTCATGATTAGTCAACTTGATCTGATCTCCGGTATACCGGTACACCCCTTCAAATAACCATATTTTGGGCGGGAAATGTTGTATAACCAACCAGTAGCCATGGACTGTCAACCAGTGGGCTTCAGGATCACCTGTGAAGCAAGCGGCAAACAGATTCCAAGCTACGCCGCTACGCACGGCGTAGCTTGATATGTTTAGATCCTGCAGCCCATGTAGTGACTAATCACCATAGTCATGAAAATAACCAATAAATCACCCCTACAATGAAAAATATGCAGTGACTAATCACCATAGTGATGAAAATAACCAATCATATGCTGATATTAGCACAACATAGCCCAACTAATCATTGACTAATCACCCTCTGGTAAACAGCCACATAACTATGGGAAATCACCATGCTATTTATGGGTAAATCCACTATTTCTATGGCCATTTTCAATAGCAAACTGTTAGTTTTATTTGTTCACCAGAGGGTAATCATGACTAACATGGTAAATGGATGTATGGATGGATGGAAGGGACAGATAAAACATGTATATCCATGGATGTATCGCTTGGTAAATGGATGTATGGATCAAGGGTAATTTATGTAATCATCTTTACCAGAGGATAATCATGACTAATTAATTACTGTAATCATCCCGATCATATGCTGATATTAGCCCAACTAATCGCCCAACTAACCATTGACTAATCACCAACAAAAATCACCATAAATCATCCCTTTCCTCACATAATCAGCATCCGCCAGCCGAGAAGTCAAGAGACATCCCAAATAGTTCAGACTCTGCAGGGCTCTCATCAGAGCCTGGGTTCAAAACCACTACACGCAATATGGCGGCCTGTGAAAATATGGGGGAAAACCACTGCTCTATGGTTTTTATATGTGTTTTAATATGTCTTTATAATTTATATGTGTTTATCCCCTAGAGATCTTCGGAATTAGCCACACATATCTGGGATTTTGCACAAGTTTTACACGAAAAAATTTCTTGGCGGCGCCTCCGGAGGAGGAGGGTCCACGAAATCAAAATGGACCACGTCATCAAAGCCCAAACGTTTCCTCAGCGCGTTTGAAATTCGGAGGAGATCATCTGGATGATAGTTGGATGATGGCTGGTTTTTGCTGGTCGGATGATCGTTGGATGATCTTCAAGGTTTCAAATGGGTCCCCCTATTTGATTTTTTAATGATAAAACCACTAGAGTCCAATCAGCCGTTTTCTGGTGTTTCAATGGATCAAATCTTTGATCCTTGATTTCCAGGCCCACATCCCACATGTTGAACCGGCTTAACTTCACTAACCATGGATTTGTCATGGGAGTTTTATGGAGTTTCAATGCTTTCCATGGCTTTTCATCTGGATTCTCTACAGTATCAATAGCAATTTTTGGCTCCAAGTTTCAACATCAGGACCATGGTGGTGAGATTCGATCTCCTCGGTCCCATACTATGGCGCCATGGTGACATCTTGGGATTTCTTGGGTGGTTTACATCCCATCAAACCTGGCCAAAAGCTTAAAACCTGGCGCAAACCTGGCGGAGCCACTGCAGGCCCGGGATGAGTCAAGGCTCCAACTATGTGCAATGTGACATTGCAGAACATTAGGTTTGATTCCGTGTGATACCAACTGACCGGGGTCTCAAAAAATGCTAGTCAATGCCTTGTCAATCCAAGATTCAAGAAACAAAACGAATCTCCGCACTTCAATGTTCTCAAGAAATTCTTGCTGATCAACAGGTTGGTAGTCAACCCCCCTTTTTGACATCCTTTTTTACAAGATCTCAAACACCACAAAATCCTTCAAAAAGAAATCCGAGAAACTTAATCTCCGGCTGAATCATTGGTGCCCAATCATTCTTCGCCTTCTCCGGATACAACCTGAAGCATTTCCCCGGCTGCTGCCGTCCCGCCAAGCGCGCGCGAAGGAGGGCGGAGTCGTAGGAAATGGGGGTGACCATCTGGGCTTCGATACGGGTCCTGGTGATGTTGGCAGGGGCGAATTTGGGGGGTAACATGGAAAATCTATGGAAATCCCCCTATAAACAGAGGGAAAACCGAGGGAAATCATAGGAAAAGCCCAAACTAGATGAGAGACAATTCATCGCACTATAGCTGGGGGACCGTCCGGAAAGTCATGTTTCAGTACCCCTCCGGGCATTCCATCATAATCAATAAAAACCAACACCAAAAACACATAATAATCCATAATTAATAATAATAACAGTAATAATGATAACAGTAATAATTCATGAAAATGATTAAAAATTACGATGCTTCTCCCCCCGGGACCAAGCTGAAAGGTACAGCAGTTTGTTCTCCCCATCGAAGGCGGGTACTGGGCTACTTCAGACCCTGGATCTGTTTTCTCAGCATCATGGCCGTGGCATCAAAGTCCCGGACATTGTCAAGCTCAGTCCATGTCATAAAATTCCAACCGTTTTCAAGTAAGATATAATATGATATAAATCAACATCACGATATATCACCATGAATTGCATCACCCAAATCACCCCAACATCAGAGAACTGATCCCAGAACTGATCCCATCCCACTCATCTCCTGGGGTTGTATGCCCTTTGTTTCGCCAGGCCGGTGTCAATGACATACACAATCTGATCGATGCATAGCGAAGTTTCGGCAATATTTGAGGCCACCACGACCTTCCGGGAAGGCTTCCCCCCGCCCATGCGACCCGCGGGTGCAGGTTCGAAGGCCTGTTGCAAATCCATCAAGGGCAAACCCACATAGATGGCACGCACGACCAGGGTATGACTGATGTGAACCGCCTCCTTGCGTAACATCTGACACGCCAAGTCAATCTCATCCTCATGGGGTAAAAAGAGAAGGATGTCACCATCAGGTTCTGAGGTGTGGATTTGAATTGTGGTCCTTACAGCGGCCTTCAAGTAATCTCTTTCCGCATCTTGTGCATGGAAAACTTCCACTGGAAAGGTGTGATTGGGCACCTTCAACAAAGGAGCAGCCTCGAAATGTGCCTGAAGTTTTTTCTCCTCAGAAGAAGACAGGAGTAGCACCTTCAATTCCTGTCTTCTTTGCATCACCATCTTCAAAATGCCTACGAGAACGTCCATCTCGCAGGTCCTTTGTTGGGCCTGCAGAGCCGGTGACATCAATGGAAAACTTGGCTGACATCAATGGAAAGTGTGAAATTCCTGTCATCATGAATTGATGGCTAAGGAACTCTCTAAATAAATATGTCAAGAAAAAGGATTAACATATTTAATATTAACATTAATGTAAAACTATATTGAAAATATGATGACATGATGAACTCATTATCATAATATGACATGTATACTGCAACTCTAGCATCTATAGATGATTCAGCTGGGTGACCATTGGGATACAACCGTCCCAGCATTGGTGCCAGCATGTGTCAGCCATAGTTGGTGGGGCGCAAGCGCACCAAACAAACATTCATAAAATGATGACGACCTACAAGTAGGTAAGTTGGATTATATATATATATGTATATGATATGTATATGTGTATATCCTGATCTCATCACCTCAATGTCTCCAGGCTAACCACTCTTTCCCTACCATTTCAAGTGATGTTTTACCCTGCAACATGGGCACATAATATATCATCATATATCATCAAATGGGCACATAATATATCATCATATACCATCTCAAAGCTCCTGCATTTCCTGGAAAATAATTTCAAACATCATTCAAAACAAAACACCTTCCCAACGTTCACATCTTTTCCCCATCCAATGGTTTCTCCATGAAACAAACAAATCAAAGCGCCGCAGAAAAACCCACTGTTTTTGAGAAGTCATAGTCATCTGGTTTGTGGTATACCTACCCCTCTGAAAAATATGACTTCGTCAGTTGGGACTATTCCCAATATCTGGGAAAATAAACATGTTCCAAAGCACCAACCAGTCATAGTCGCGTTCCCGGCCTCATCCAAGATGATGACGCTATAGCGTTCCAGCAAGGGATCCTCTAGGGCTTCCCGGAAGAGCGCCTCATCCGTCATGAAGCGAAGCAAGGTATCACCCGAAGTGCGGTCCTGAAAACCCAGTTAAACCATGGGATTTGGAGGTGAAATCTTGTCATTGTTGTGGCAAGACATGTCAATTAATGTCAATTAATATATGATATTTATGATATTATGTCAATAAATGTCAAACATTAATATATGGCAAGACATGTCATGTTGCATGTTCAAGTAGTAAGTTGTTTTAGTGTCGATGAATGATAAAAATTGATAAAAAAATATAGTAAGCTGTAACTGTGTCAATCATCGATGTAAGATATAGTAAACCTTCTTTTACGGAGTTCATCAGTTAAGCCACAAAAAGATAGGTCAAGTACTTAAGTATACTTAAGTTATCATCAGTGATCACAAATTTTATAAGATTGGATCTTACTACCCTCTGGTAATTTAACATAGCTATGGAAAATCACCATTTATAGTGGATTTTCCCATTAAAAAGTGGTGATTTTCCATAGCTATGTTAAATTACCAGAGGGTATCTTTTTCTTTCCCGAGTCGTGTCCTCGAAACGCGTGACGTGGCCCACGAAGGTGCCGACCTCCCGGCACAGGATTGGGGGTGCCTCGCCCACCGAAAACTGGGGTACCCCCCCAATTTTTTTCCAAATCCAGTGGCTTATTATGGCTTATTATGGCTTATTATGGCCTATTATGGTAGTAACTATGGCAGTTTATTCAGGTCTATTCTCATATTCGTGATCATGTTCCCTCACTGGCGAGAAAAATTGCGGTGACATATTAGTGAAGTCCCATGTTCACCGCAGGTTTCCATGAAGATGGAGCAAATGGAATTCTCCATTTGGCCCTCCATTTAACCACTCCACCTGCACTTCCAACTCTTCGCAAATGCGCGTGGCCGCACTGATGGTGGCCAGCTGATTGGGCTGAACACCTTTTTGGCTTTGTAAAAAGGCTGGGATGAAGTGGGCTTGGATTCCAAGCCAAGGCTTCGCCTAAAGGACATCATATTAATTACTGTACAATAATTATAACTGAATAGAACTCACATAACAGAATTCTATCATGTGTTTAAGGGAGACTTTCATAAGTTTAATATATACTTTCTGGTTATTTAACATAGCCATGGTATAGATGGCCCATAGAAATAGATGGTTTACCTATTAAAAATGGTGATTTTCCATGGCTATGTGTGGAAGATTTCTGGATCCTCATAGCTCCGAACCGCGAACCGCTACCGAGGGATAGGAGCAATGTTACTCCCCATGTGGTACATAAATCCAGGAACCCAACCAGAACTCAGATCTTAAAACATCAGCCATCTTAACAAATGGTATCTATATGATATGTCTATATGATATGTCTATATGATATGTGTATATGATATGTCTATATGATATGTCTATATGATATGTCTATATGATATGTCTATATGATATGTCTATATGGTCTATATATGTATCTATCATTAGGTTAGTGCCATAACTAACACCCGTTATTCACCCGTTATGAACCAAGCCGTCCATCCTACCCCATGTCCAAGAAGGCGCAAGGCATTGCGGCAAGGCACAACAAATCGCCCTCACCTGACCTGGCTGGTGGGTCACATGATACCCAGCATCCAACAGGATCTGTGGCAATTGGGTGGTCTTGCCAGAACCAGGCTCTCCCACCAGCAGCAGCACCTGGAGATGTCACGGAGATGTCACCCTGGCCATCCTGGCCATCCATTGAGAATATTTGGATGGATCATAGGATAATCATAGATAATGATTGGGGAAAAGTCATGGAAAATTGTGGGATAAACTATCATAAACCATCCCCAGCGCGGGGTTTGGAATTATTGGAATTATTGGAATTATATACTTGGAACTCCTAGAAATGGGATGATATAACATGATGAAACATGATCCCCAGTCGACTGGTTTCACCATAAATGGGTTTACATTACGTAGTTGTTTCCATCTGTTTCCCGAATATCTCTGAAGCAAACCTTGAAATCTGAAGCTTGTTCTGAATCATCCAGACCAGCTGTAAGGCTCTCTAGTGACTAGGTGATATGGGAGGAAAATGCCTGGGAAAAAAGATGTCTTTTTGGTCATTCTTTATATTTCTTTATCCTCTGGTGCCATCTTCATTTACAGTAACATCATTTCACTATCTTCCTTCGTCCCTACTGTTTGAAAAACTCCGATCTTATGATGGTCCAACAACACTAGCTAACCTCGGAGACCCTTCCGGAAAGTCCAGGTTTCATAGCAAAATGGCATGGATATCCGCATTCAGGGCTATCATTGGCTGTCTTAAAAGCTGCTGCATGTTCACCACAGCCGCCTGGTGAGTGTGCATCAACTTCAAGAATTCCTGTCTGGCAGCCCAAGCTGGTAGTCGCTGCCTCTTCTCCTGAGTTTTGGGATGTGCAATTGGAATGAGCCCAAAGGATCCGGAGCAACTTTCAAGGGATCAGCAATCTTCGCAAAAAATGGCTGGGAGGTTCAACCAAGCCCCAAATATGGGAAGTTCGCTAGTTGCAAATTCCAGATTTACAAATCCCTCAAGCCTCAGCCCTGCTCTCCAGAAATCCAAGGCACCAAAAGGTAGAAAAAGCGCGGCGTGTAGGGCGAACCCGTGAGGGGATTTTGATTTTCTTGATTTTGATGGCTTTGATGGCGATGTTGCGGCGGAGGCGGCTGTGGCGGATGTGGAGGCGGAGGTCGCATGGGATAGTTCTGCTGCTGGTATTGACTGTACTGTTGCTGTTGGTACTGTGGCTGCTGTTGTTGGTACTGTTGCTGTTGGAACTGTTGCTGCTGGTATTGCGGTGGTTGTTGGAACTGCTGCTGTTGGTACTGTGGCTGGTGCTGTTGTTGGAACTGTTGCTGTGGCGGCTGTTGGAACTGTTGTTGTTGCTGCTGTTGTTGGAACTGTTGCTGCTGGAACTGTTGCTGTTGTGGCGATTGCTGTTGCGGCGGCTGCTGGTTTTGATCAAACTGCTGCATGTTCTGATCTTGCATCATCTGTTGCTGCTGCATTTGCTGCTGCATCTGTTGCTGCATGAATTGCTGCTGCATCATCTGCTGCTGAAACTGCTGCTGCAATTGCTCTTGAGATTCCTCATTGTCGTCTTGGTCATCGTCCTCATCTTCCATATCCTGCGCTCCTCGAACCTGCTGCATCTGGTAAAGCATCTGAAGCTGTTGCTGACTCATTATCTGGTTTAGGGCAGCCATTGGGTTCGGGAGGTTGGGTGGCTTGGGTGGGTTGGGCGTCTCCTCTTCGCTGTGACCCTGGTTCTCTTGATTCATTTCAGCCATGTTCTGTGCATCTTCGTCCTCTTCCTCTGCTTGCCCTGCTCCCGCCCCTGCCCCAGTAACCCCCATCTGCTGCCATTGCTGCAGCATTTGCTGCCACTGCTGCATTTCAGGTGGAAGCTGACCTGGTTGATCGGCTTGGTACATCTGTTGGATCATCTCAGGTGTCATCTGTCCCTCCATGTTTTGGCCGTTTTTACAGCCCCCTCTCACCGCATGGCCGGCAACTTCCGGTGCCCGGCCCCAAAGGCCCAACAAATGCTGAGCCAGAAGCTGAGGGATGTAACGCGATGGATCAACATGGCTCAACCGATTCGACTTATCAGATATCTTCATGTTTTTCAGATGAAAATCGTTGATCTTTTGGGGGTTGTCCATGCTATTTGTTACTTGTTTTTGCCAGGGAAAGTTTATTCAGAAACTCGTCATCTACATTCCAAGCATTGGGGAAAATCATCTTTCAAGCACCAGCTGGTCTTTTCTCTGCGCGGAAAATCCCTGCGGGGGGGACTAAACAGCTCCGTCCTTGAAAGATACATGCCGTGCCCGTCTATAAAAGGGAAACAGAAGGACGCAACATGCTGCTGGAATGCTACCGACGTGGCCCAAATGAATAGACCCAACACATCCCAACCAGGAAATGATGGGAAATGATAGGAAAAATGATCAAGCCCTTGCTGCCCAAGAGCGTCATGAAACACGTCATGAAACACGTTATGAAACTTTAGTGATTTCGGTTGGGCTCTTTTTGAAGAGGATTGTCCAAGTATGTTGAAAAACCCGCATAGTGACCATTTTTGCCCCAGAAAGTTTGGCAATTCTTATGCAATATCATCATGCACATGAAAGCTCATACGCTGCAGATATGACATCTCCAAAAACCATCCAGAAACTGCTGGAGATCAGCCATAAAAAAGCCATGACTATCCAAGTCTTCCAGCTGTCCATGTTTCACTAACGAGTTGGTGACGGCTTAAGCGGCTTAAGGTGGGCCTGGTGAAAACCAGTCGCCTTTAAAGCGGGGGAATCTCAGGCCAACGGAAAGCGCACAACGGGACCAGGGTTGGACTATTTTGACTTTTGGATTTTTATGATTTTTTGCCCCAAACTAGCGCTTAGTGGTGTTGATGCTAATTTTTTATATTTTTTTATGTCTCAGATGGTTTTTAATGACATTGCCGACGTTGCCATGAAAATCATGAAATATCCATAACAATCCACGGAAAATTGGATGTTCCATGGCTCAAGACCATGACGTTGCGCATGGTGCCAACCCCCTGGTTTCCAGCTCCCGGCGCGCTTGCGATGAAGAGAACAAACTGGGAGCTGTGGTCAACCGGGCTGTGCCCAAAACCAGCTGTTTCAAAGGGAATTGCCATGATATACCTGGTATACCCCATACTTCGCAAAATTGCAGTTTTCATAGCTAGATTTTTTGATGAGTCAGGACTCACAACGACTCCAAAAACGACTCCATCTATACGAATCTATACGACTCTCATTTCGCAATGCCAAATGCCAAGTCGGATTCTGCGATGAATTTCTTCCATGTTTCACGATCTGCGATGGCTCCCACGAAACAATTGGTCCGCCATCGCTGAGCACAGCCCACATTTTCGGCCTCCGCATGGCAGATTTTGCAGATCAATTGGGCCAAGGGCAACCCGCATCGTTCCTGCGGCCACAACGGCAACGGGTGACCAATGGGTGACCAACGGGTGACCTGCATTGGGGTCGGTCACAGGTTATGAATTGTGAACATCTATAGGTCATCCATAGCCAATTTCAGTTTATAGCTATGACTGAAAATGAATATATATATATATATATATAAATGGATATGATTGTTACCATCTGGTTATTTAACATTTCGCCATGGAAAATCACCATTTCTAAGAACAGTAAACCATCTATTTCTATGGGCCATCTATACCAGGGCAAACTGTTAGTCATAACCAGATGGTATATGCAATTTGAGATGGGTTTACCTGCTGATGAAGCCAATCACAACTGACAGTGATCTACAGTGTGCACTCCAACTGGTCGCAAGAGACACCGCGAAATGCGAAACTCGTTGTTTTCCCCGGGTGAAATGCGGTGCCGCGTTGAAGAACTTTCGCGATCAGTCCCCTTGGTGAAACCTTTCTAGTTGCTCAAGATCATTGGGATTTGGCTGTGATCACCCTCCGGTAGACAATTTTTTCAAATGGCTGATTGGTGACTTATGATATCTATGTACGATGATTTAGCTATTAACAAATGGTGTTTCCCTGGAAAACTCTTAGTTTTACCGGAGGGTATAACTCGGACCAAAAGGTTCTGTGTGGTCCAACAGCCTCATCCGGACTCATCCGTAACATCGAATTTGCAGGCACCTTTTTTGTTTGGCAGTTGCCAGTGCCAAAACTATCATCCCAAAATCTCTGGGATGGATTTTTTCCACATCATCCACACTTTACATCCACTGATCACACTCCTCCAAGAAATTTTCCTTGGATTTGCCAAAAAAACACCCAAACGAGTAAACAAAAATCTCCAATCTCCCCTAAAATCTGCAGAAAATCCACTAAAAAAAGTAAACAACATCACCTTTCTCACCAACAAATCATCACAAATCACCTTAAAAATCAACCTATAAACATCTAACGAGCCAAAACATCAAGGCATATGTCTTGCCATGTCTCGAGTTCGGCATCATCTTCCAAAACTGGAGCAGCCTGCGCCATCGTGGCATCCTCGTCTGCCGGCCCAGCCCGGCGCCGGTTCTCGTTGGTCATCTCCGTGAGGCGCAAACGCAGAATCTGGCGACGGCGGTCGCTCATGGCGTTCACGTCCAGGGTTCCTCAAGGGAAATGAAAAAATGGATACTTAATTGATAGTCAGTTGATACTTAATTGAATTGGTAGTCAGTTGATACTTGATTGATAGTTGATGATAGTTGATTGATAGTCAGCTGATACTTGACTGACAGTTGATGATAGTGAAAAAGTCAGTTGATACGTAATTGATAGCCAACTGATAGTTAATGGATAGTCAGCTGATACTCAATTCATAGTTGATGATAGTGAATTGATAGCCAGTTGATACATAATTGATAGGTAGCTGATAGTTAATTGATAGTTAACTGATACTCAATTGGCAGTCAGTTGATACTTAATTGATAGTTGATAATACTTAATAATCAAGTGATACTTAATTGATAGTTAACCAATTGTTACTTGGTAGTCAGCTGTTACTTAATTGATAGTTGATGATAGTTGAAAGTCGCTTGATACTTACATGATAGTCAGTTGATACTTAGTTGATAGTCAGTTGGTACTTCATTGATAATTGATGATAGTTCATGGTCAGTTGATACTTAATTGATAGTTAACTGAGTAGTTAGTTGATAGTCAGTTGATACTTGATTGATAGTCAAATGATACTTAATTGATAGTCAGTTGATACTTAATTGATCGTTAACTGATAGTTAACTGATATTTAATTGATAGTCAGTTGGTACTTAATTGATATTTGATGATTATAGTCAGTTGATATTCAATTGATAGCCAACTGATAGTTAATTGATAGTCAGTTGGTACTTAATTGATAGTTAACTGATAGTTACTTGGTAGTCAGATAATACTTATAAATTGAAAGTCAACTGATAGTTATTTATAGTTAGTTGATACTTAATTGATAGTTGATGAAAGCTAATTGACAGTCCGTTGATAGAATTGATACATAACTGATAGTTAATTGATAGTCAGTTGATACTTGATTGGTAGTCAACTGATAGTTAATTGATAGTCAGTTGGTACTTGATTGATAGTTGATGATAGTTATTGATAGCCAGTTGGTACTTAATTGATAGTTGATGATAGTTGATTGACAGTCATTTGATACTTAATTGATACTTAACTGATAGTTAACTGATAGTCAGTTGATACTGAAATGATACTTGATGATAGTTAATAAAAAGTCAGTTGCTACTTAATTGACAGTTGATGACAGTTGACTAATGGTCTGTTGATACTCAGTCGATAGTTGATGATCATTAATTGGTAGTCAGTTGATACTTAATTGATAGTTGATGATACTTAGTAATCAGTTGGTACTTAATTGATAGTTGATGATAGTTAATTGATAGTCAGCTGGTACTTAATTGATAGTTGGTGATAGTTAATTGATAGTCAGATACTTTATTGGTAGTTATTTGGTAGTCAACTTGTAGTGAATTGATAGGTAACTGATACTCAATTGGTAGCCAGTTGATACACAATTGATAGTTGATGATAGTTAATTGGTAGGCAGTTAATACTTGATTGATAGCCAACTGATAGTTAATTGATGGTCAGTTGATAATGATACTTAACTTAATTGATAGGTAACTGATTGTTAATTAATAGTCAGCTGATACTTAATTGATAGTTCATAGCCAACTGATGCTTATTTGGTAGTCAGCTGATACCTAATTGATAGTTATTTGATAGTTAACTGATAGTTAATTGGTAGTCAACTGATGCTTAAATGGTAGTCAGTTGATACTTAATTGATAGTTAATTGATAGTCGACTGATACTGAATTGATAGTCAACTGACACTTCATTGGTAGTCAGCTGATACTTAATTGATAGTTGATGATGCTGATCCTTATTTGATATTTAACTGATAGTTAAATGACAGTTAGCCGATACTGAACTGATAGTTAACCCATACTTAATTTATAGTCAGTTGATACTTCATTGCTAGCTAACTGATAGTTATTTGACAATCAGTTGATACTTAATTGATAGTTAACTGATAGATAATACTTAATTGATAGTCAGTTGATATTTGATTGATCGTTAGCTGATAGTTAACTGATAGTTAATTAATTGTCATTGGGTTTTTAATTGATAGTTAATGATAGTTAATAGTCAGTTGATATTCAATTGATAGTCAACTGATAGTTAATGGATAGTCAGTTGATACTGAATTGATAGTTAACTGATCGTCAGTTGATACTTACTTGAAAGTTGATGACAGTTAGCTGATGGTCAGTTGATACTTAGTTGATAGTCAACTGATAGTTAATTGATAGTCAGGTAATACTTAATCGGTAGTTAACTGATAGTTTATTAATACTCAGTTGGTTCTTAATTGATAGTAAACTGATAATCAATTGATAGTCAGATGATACTTAATTGATAGTTGATGATTATGATACTTAATTGATAGTTAACTGATAGTCAATTGATAGTCAACTGATAGTTAATTGATAGTCAGCTGATACTTAACTGATAGTTCACTAATAGTTAATTGATACTCAGTTGATACATAATTGATAGTTAAATAATAATTAATTGATAGTCAGTTGATACTTAATTGGTAGTTAACTGATAATTAATTGATAGTTAACTAATAGTCAATTGATAGTTAACTGATAGTTCTCTGATAGTCAGTTGGTACTTAATTGATAGTTAACGGAAAGTTAACTGATAGTCAGTTGATACTTACTTAATAGTTGATGATAGTTAGTTGATGGTCAGCTGATACTTAATTGGTAGTCAACTGATAGTTAATTGATACTCAGTTGATAGTTAATTGATAGTTAACTGATACTCAGTTGATAGTTAATTGATAGTTAACTGATAGTTAATTGATAGTCAACTGATAGGTAATTGATAGTCAGCTGATACTTAACTGATAGTTAACTAATAGTTAATTGGTACTCAGTTGATACTCGGTTGATAGTTAACTGATAATTAATTGATAGTCAGTTGATACTTAGTTGATGATTGATCATATTGATACTTAATTGATAGTTGATGATAGTTAATTGACAGTCAGTTGATTCTTAATTGATAGTTAACTGATAGTTAATTGGTAGTCAGTTGATACTGAATTGATAGTTAACTGTATTGAATTGGTAGTTAGTTGATAGTTAACTGATAGATAACTGATACTTAATTGATAGTTGATGATAGTTCATGATAGCTGATGATAGTTCATGATAGCTGATTATAGTTGATGATAGCTGATGATAGCTGATGATAGTTAATGATAGTTTATTGGTAGTGAATTGATAGTTAATTGATCAAATGGGGAATTCAGGACCCTAAAATAGAGGTACTAGGTGCCATTTAAAGCCATTTAAAACCATATTTCGGGTGGATAGCATGGCATATATTCCCTGATCCTGCGGTGAATTTCTCTTTTTTTGTTTGGAGAAAGCGAGTTCCAGGGTTGGATCCAACATGCCCGAAGCTCTGGAAATTTCACATAAGTTAAAGATGGTAAATGGCCCATTTAGATGCATCATTTAGGGAAACAGGGTCATGTTCGACGGCGATGTCTCTGCATGATTTGAGATTGAATGTAGTAGAGCCCATCCGAAGCTGTCAGATGCAGCCAGCTAATCAGCTAATCTTTGTGACAAGGGGTCAGGAGGAGGAGGAAGCCAGTGACGATGATGGTGAAGAAGAATAAGAACTGATGAATTAATCATTCCACCAGCATGTAGTTGGAAAACTCTTAGTCTTAGTCTTGGTAGGCCCTTTTTTGCCCATTTCAGTACCGGAGTTGGTTTAAGGGAAAACTTATGGAAAACCCCTATTAAGAGTGCCGATGGCGGCTAAAAACAGGAAAATGGAAAATAATTATTTAGCGTTTTTAAGCCTTTAAAATAGCGTTGAGAAATAGCTCTGCGAAAATCTCTGCTTTTAAAATAGTTTTGAGAAATAGCTCTGCGAAAATCTCTGCTTTTCAAATAGTTTTGAGAAATAGTTCTGCGAAAATCTCTGCTTTTCAAATAGCTTTGAGAAATAGCTCTGCGAAAATCTCTGCTTTTCAAATAGTTTTGAGAAATAGCTCTGCGATAATCTCTGCTTTTCAAATAGCTTTGAGAAATTGCTCTGTTAAAATCTCTGCTTTTCAAATAGTTTTTTGAAATTTTCTGCTTTTCAAAAAGCTTGTTGAAATAGCATTGTGAAAATCTCAGTTTTTCAAATAAAGTTTTGATGTAGCATTGTGAAAATCAATCCATTGGAAATCCGAAGACACCTGCAGTTCACCAAACTCATCACTAGCGCCAAGATCAAAACTTATTCACAGTCAATTTTTCCATCGGCCAGCGGTCTCCAAGTCAGTCAAATCATGGCACCATTGGTATCAGATCAACAGTTTCCAACAAGGTTGAACCAGTCATGGCAAAACATAGAGCGATAGACTAGCTAGTGACTAGTGAAGGTAATGCGATGTAATGGAATGTAAATGTAAATGTAAATGTAAATGTAACGTAACGTAATGTAATGTAAATGTATGTATGTATGCGCATGTAGACTATATTGATTCTGTGTGCACGCAAAGTTTCCAAACCCGGGGACCGAAAGGGTCAAAAACGCTAATTCCAAACGCTAAATAAATCTCCAACCCCCGGGGAACGTGAAGGTCAAAAACGCTAATTCCCAACGCTAAAATCTCCAATCCCCGGGGACCGAATGGGTCAAAAACGCTAATTCCAAACGCTAAATTTTCCAACCCCCGGGGAACGCGAAGGTCAAAAACGCTAATTCCAAACGCTAAATTGTCCAACCCCCGGGCGTTTTTGACCTTCACGTTCCCCGGGGGTTGGAGATTTAGCGTTTGGAATTAGCATTTTTTTGGCGTGGCGTTTCTAGTTTAGCGTCGTCACCGTTGAGTTTATTCAAGTTTGGACAGTTGAGGTTTCAATTGATTGTCTCTCTTTGTTTGAAAAAATTGTAGCTGAGGTCCTGACACATATAAGAATGACACAGTGAATTGATTTCAGAGTTCATGCTTGAGAGTTGTCGGACGCGGACGAGGTTGTAACCAATCAGTGACTCACTGAAGCAGGGGGATGTGTGGCAAAAACTTGGCTACTACTGAGGGACATCGGACATATGAGCAGTCAATTAGTGGAGCTACTGGTCGTCAATGCATGTCTTTTGCTAGTCTAAGAGTCTAAGATAAACATGGGGCTTTCTGGGAAGGCAATCAGAAAATGCTAATCCAAAAGCAAACTTCCTGGGAATGCTATTTTGAAATGCTAATCTAAAAGCAGACTTTCTGGGAATGCAATTTGGAAATGCTACTCTAAAAGCAGACTTTCTGGGAATGCAATTTTGAAATGCTAATCTAAAAGCAGACTTTCTGGGAATGCAATTTTGAAATGCTAATCTAAAAGCAGACTTTCTGGGAATGCAATTTGGAAATGCTAATCCTGGGGCCCAAAAAAGCTAAAATAATCATTTTTATGCTTCCCAGTGGTTAAGGGGATTGGCTCTATGATTGGTGGGGTTTTACCCCGGGTTTCCTCTCTGGATTTTCCCTTGAACCAACTCTTGGGGGCCCAGTCATGCTGATCCTTTGCCAGTCCTGAACCGTCATCATCAGCCGTGACCCCGAACTCATCTGAGATCTGACCAATTTGTTGCCTTGGATCCGATATTCCGAGGGCTATGTCCAACTGCCTCGCCTGCCTAGCCAAACACAACTTACGATGCTATAGATGTACAAATGGCCCATATTTTAGAGCTGATTTACCTATTTTACCTATTTGACCTATGGCAAACTTTGAGCTTACGGTAACTATGTGGCTAACTTTTGGAGTCCCAACTGTCAGGAATCTCCCGCAAGTCAACACAGCTTTTAAACCTCCTATGGGATTTCATTGGAGCCGGATGTCACTTGGTTCCTGCGACCAAAAGCCAAAAATGCCTTGCTGTGTTGAGAAACTTTATGAGAATAGCACCCAAAAATGCAAAAAAATAAATCAAACTAGTATCATCATACAACCACTTTTCATATTCCTTCTCGACGCCGTCGACGCCGTTGAAAGTTACTCAGTTTGACCCATAGCACCCAAAAGTTGATATTGTCCCCTCCCCTCCCGTCCAAAAAAAACTCAAAACAATCACTTATCATGTGGTGATCACGAAACTCATTTCATAGCTGTCATAGCTCCCCATTTTTGGGGGGAACAAATAGAAAGAAATCTGATGAAATCTCATGAAATCTGAGTGTCTCAGTGAGTTCCTCAACCAATTCCTCCAGCTCTCTGACTTCACTTGGAGATGGAGACTCAATGGGAGATTTCGGGGACGGTGACTCCTCCGTGCGAAGACAAACGAGGCACAGCATGCTCTCCAAATGAATCTGGACTCGTTTGGTGGGGGAAATATATGGAAATGCTGACTTTTTGAGCGATTTTGATTTTGAGGTCCAGTAGTTCCAGTAGTTTGAAAACAAGCTCAGCACATTTTGAACCCCATGCTGGATGGGTCGTGGATTGATGGTGTTGGCATTCCCGGGATTCAGTAACTGCTTGCAGGAAAAATATCCATCCAGCAAGCAGTTACTGGACCTTAAAATGCGCGTATGCATTGGCTTTGAAAATGGGCCAGCCCCAAATCCAGCAAGCTGAATCATGCTGAATCATCACTTAATCATCCGTATATTCCCATGAATTCATTGCCATGTGGGTGATGTATTCCATGTTCAGAAAAACTGAACCAAAAGACCATCCTAGAGCCTAATAAAAAAGTACCCATAATAATATGTGTCGCCCATTGTTACCCTCTGGTAAACTAACATAACTATGGAAAATCACCATTTTTAATGGGAAAATCCACTATAAATGGCCATTTTCAATAGCTACGTTAAATTAGAGAAACAAGGGGGGAAACAACCAACCACGGTTTAAACTCCCTTGCCCCAAAGATATAAACATGTGCGCGCTTTTTACATACGCGACTTGAGCCATGCAGTCGCATAGCGGTAATGACCCTATGCTCGGTGCATGGTA
>Ga0126342_10004460_pt1 | contig 23930 bp, 24 predicted proteins | sample Cyp1metagenome_FD_92528 | JGI IMG/M metagenome (GOLD analysis project Ga0126342, IMG submission 92528) | Coral microbial communities from Lord Howe Island, Old Settlement Bay, Australia - Cyphastrea 1 metagenome | ecosystem: Host-associated > Invertebrates > Cnidaria > Coral ...
TGTATGTATGTATGTATGTATGTATGTATGTATGTATGTATGTATGTATGTATGTATGTATGTATGTATGTATGTATGTATGTATGTATGTATGTATGTATGTATGTATGTATGTTATGTATGCATGCATGCATGAATGTATGTATGTATAATAAATATATTTTTAATATTATGTATATATATATTGTTATTATTATTGGTATTCTTATTATTATTGTTATTATTATTATATTAAAATATATATATATATACTAGAGGGTACTTGTGTAAAAAAAGAAAGAAAATGGAGGCGAAGTCCCGAAGTACCAAATTCCGGGAAAATCTCGCGGTTAAATCAAAATCCCGTAGTACCAATATGTCAGAAAATTTGTAAGCTTCGGAAAATCCGAAATATTCAAATTTCCGTGAAAAGTAAAGGCTTCGGCCAAAAGTTCCGGCCAATTTACCTGCTTATAACATAATTATATAACATATTACATCAATTCCGGCTATAAATACGTACTTTCCGACCGGAGCGCCCACTTTTTCGACAAACATCCTATATTATATAAAATTGATTTGTAATTAATCAAACAAATATGTTTAAAATAAAAATATAAAATTAAAATTAATCCAAAAATATTAAAAGAATAAATATTCAGTATAAAAATATATATTATATATTAATTTATAATATAGTAGAAATATAAAAAATTATTTAAAATAAATAAATATATATATATTAAATAAAAAATATATAAAATAAATTAAATAAATTAAAAAAATAAATAAATATTCATAAATAATTACAACTACAAAAATAAAATAATATATTATTCCAAATCCTCAATTTTTCCAAACAAATGAAAATTTTAGAATGTGTTTTCCAAAAAAATGCCAAAAAAGAAAATTATAAATATATAAATATATACATTATTTAAACAACAAAAAAAATCAAACATAATATATTCCAAAAATAATATTATATTATAAAAAAATAAAATAATTAAAAATCAAAAAAAATATATATATAATATATATTAACCGCAAAAAATATATTAAATATATATATATATATTAATTATAAAATATCAAATATAAATATTTTCATATAATACAAAAAAATATATATATACAATATATTATATTTCAAATATATATATATATAATTTCAAATAAAAAATATATATATATATATTATTTAAATATATAATTCAAAAAAATATATACATATATATATAGTTAATATATAAGTCCTAAAATTCGGGTACCCCCAAATCAGGTATTACGATACGAGTTGTTTAAATAAAAATCGCGGTTAAATCGACCTCCCGAAGTACCAATTTTCGGGAAAATTTCGCGGTTCAGTCAAAATCCCGAAATACCAATTTTCCAGAAATGTTACCACTTTAGGAAATTCCTAAATCGCCAAATTTCCGTAAAAATTCGGGGTTTCGTCCGAAATTTCCGGAAAATTTGGAATTTTTGGCATAATTATATGATGCATTAGATTAATATAAGTGTCGGGTTTCCGACAGAGGCGCCCATTTTTTCGACAAGCGTCCCGTTTTATGTAATAATATATGTATATATATATTTCCTCCGAAAAATATATTAATAATAAAAATAATAATTATTATTAAAATAAAATTATTTATTTCAAATTAATTATTTATTTTTAATAATTAATCCTTAATATTAATATTATTATCAAAATTATTGATTTATATTAATATTATCATTATAAATATTAATAATTATTAATATTAATAATATTAATTTTGGCGCGGGGCTGGCGCTTCTGGCCCCTTCAGTCGCAATCCGTCCAAGGTGAGGAGCACCTTGGGCGGGACATCAGCGAGTTCAATCTCCATAGAGTATGATTATGATGGGATCAAAAATAGTGTAAGTTATGGGAGTTATGGGATTATTATGATATTGGTATGACTGTAAGCTACTCTCTACTCTCCAAAAACTTCTCGACTTTTTGCACTTCCTTACTTTCAATGGATTGGTTTAAGGGAAAATTTACAGGAAACCCATGGGTTTTTACCATCAAATTGATCGGGCTTTCCGGTTAAAATTTTCCCATAATCCAATTCTATGAGATTATGATGGGATCAAAAATATTGTAAGTTATGGGATTATTATGATATTGGTATGACATGGTATGACTGTAAGCTATGGGATTATTATTTATCACATAATGATGAGGATATAGTGAGATGAAGCCTTCCATCCTCCTATGAAAAACACCCCGATGGTATGGTTCAAATGTGTGTAGATTTCCTTTAAACCATTGTTTGTGGGGGTGTTTAATATTAGGGCCAAGGGATTATATAATCAACAAGATGAATTTTTGCGTGCGTTTGAAAATGAGGATGTACAGTGGATGTACCCATAAAGGGGTTGTTTGAGTGAAGAAAATGATGATAAACTAAAAGATGTTCAGGCAAACCCTGATATATCAACACAAGGATACAAACGGCGTGTTCAACCAGAAAGTGTCTTCAAACAAGAGGCCAGCTTCTCCGAAATGCATCTTACAACATGTTGCAGGTCTGACAAGATGGTTTCTTTGCTTCCCCCGACCTGCTGACTTTGGGAATGACGAAAAATGCCCTTATCCCCCTGGATGATTCACTGCCCAGCCTGTAGAGCTTGGGCGTGTTGACGCTCTGGTTGGTGACGCTGTAGCGGCCCGCAACATGCTGGGAGCCTTAGGGGGGTCCGAAATCACTCCAAATTTGCTCGAAAAATTGGTCGATTTCGTTTTCACCGTAGTGGACCTTGCTCAAATGCCTCAAATCTCCCAAAATTACGTATGAAATGGTGGTCCCTCTGACCATGCGTACCTAATTTCATCCAGTTTCCCATTCCATCAGCTGCATTTTGTTCTGGGCCATCAACCTTCGGAGGCTTCCTCAGGGTCAGCCATTGAGGGGTGCTCCATGGATAGGTACCCTCTGGTAAACGTTTACAAATAACTATGATAAATCACCATTTTTAATAGGTAAATCAACTATAAATAGCCGTTTTCAATAGCCGTTTTCAATAGCTATGTCAGCTATTACCAGAGGGTATCACCAGGCCATTCACATCAAGTGACCACTGCCCTGAGCAGTGCACCCTGGTAGGATGGCTGTGAACTTCCTTTTGGCCGCACCAAGATCCTTTCCTACCTGGAGCTCCAGTTTTCAGGCGGTTTCAAGGGAACCTTATGGGAAAACCACAATCTAAGGCACCCGGGCTTCCTCTAATTTGAATATCAGGGGGTCCTACAAAATTGTTCCCCCCAAACCCATTTGTTTGAGAAGCCAACTCTCTCCAACAAATGGGTGTATCCCGAAAATCCAGAAGTTTCTCGTTATGTTCCCATTGAAACTGCCACAGATTGGCGGTATATGATTAAATCTCCATTCTTGTTGAACAATTCCATGTTCTCTTAACAATCCTCAACATCCCATTGCTTCATAACTATATCCTATGAAATACCATCAAAAATCTAACACAGTAAAACCAAATTATTTACCGGTTAAATCGAACGTGTTTGATCGTGAAATCACAATGTTTGATGGTGATGGTTTATTGCTTGTTTATATACCTATATATATATACCATAATAATTACTATTATTTTCAATAAATACTATATATGTATATACATATTATGTATGCATATAATATAATGTATGTATATATATATATGTTATACATATATATATATATTATACATATACATATATATATTATACACATATATATAATACAATATCATTGGGTATTACCATTCTATCTCCTCATTGTATCCCCATGTTAACCCCAAAAAAGAATCGCTTAAAATCACGATTTCTACAGAAACGGCGCACCTCGCCTCTCGGACGAAGCATCGTTTCGTATCCACCTCCAGGAAGAAGCGCGCGTTGCGTGGCGCTGCGTACATCATGTGCCCCAGAGGAGCCTCCAAAAAAGCAGCTGGGCTTGGGCAACTGGTGGGTGAGTTGCCGGAAACGGAGAATCAAATGTGGGATATGAATGGTTTAATGATCAACATTAGATGTCTGTATAATCATTGAAAGAATCGAAATCCGGAAATGGAAATCCAATGAAACTTGGACAGAATACTTGGAATACTTGGATGGTTTGCTACTCTTCAGTCACATTAAAAATGCTGGGTCACGAGGCAATGTGGACCTATAGCCTATAGCCGCTCCAGTGTTTAAGCTTCAGCGAAACAGGACAGTCTCGTTAAGGAGCACCAAACAAATACTTGGGCGCTGGCTGCTGCAATGCACGAGTACTTCTCAGCCTGCACAGAAATCTGCACGGCAACGGACACTCAAATAGGCTATGGACGACAAGTTCAAACACAAAAATCCTGAGCATTCAGTCATCTTTCCAATTATTGGGGATAGGGGATTAAATCTACCAAATAGGTCAAATCCCCTATCCAAGACATCTTGGTTGGATATTTAAGAAACATGCCAGGTTAAATATCCGTAGTTGGTTGTAGTCTACCGGTCTTTGCTGGTTTTTGCTGTTTGTTTAGGATTGTGGTTCCCTGGAAATTCAGTCATTGTCATAGTTGACATGTCGTGATTTATTGAGTGGCAAGGGGGCCCAACAGTGCCTCCTTGCCCAAGTCAATGCCGATTTCTTCGACCTTGCGGGTAGCGTGGAGCCACCGTTGATGATAATCATGGAAGGATTGTTGCGTTACTCTTATTAGTACAGTAATAGTAGCCTCAGCAATCATAATAGTATAAGAAATAGTTGATGAACATATTGTCATGATGATTGTGGGTACTATTACTACTATTCTAGTATATGATCAGAACATATTGTTACTGTACTATTATATGTATCACTATTTACATCATTATTGTCATGACCATTATTAGGATTATAATATATATATATATATCGTGGAAAACATGGAAATACTATTGTGTCCCTATCATTGCTGTTGTCATTATCATTTATGATCATGTCTCCTGACGGGGCCCTTGGGGTGATCTGCCGGCTTCAGCATCCGCATCCGGCTTCGGCCGCATCGGAGTGTGGATCAAGATTGAGACCCACCGGAGCAGATTACGTCGATTGCGTGCACAATAAAGGACCATTGAATAGAAATGACAAAGATTAACTAGGCATGGCGAGTTTAATTCGAGTTTACGCCAGGCTTCGAAGTATCTTTGTATCATTTGTTCGTAGTAATCTATGTCAATGAGGTTTAATTATATTTAAGAATGTGGTAAACTCAATAATAATTCATCCCCAAAATCACCACTTTTATGAGTGGTATAAACCATCCCGAGTCATGGTAGTTGTTTATGGCATTCCCACAAAAAAAACAACCATTATATCCCCAATTGGTACGTTTATGGCATTGGGTTTCCCACAGTATTATCTCGTCATTCACCATATATTCACCATATATTCACCATATATCAACCATATGCATCTATTCACCAAAGAATAACCATAGATTTCCGTTAAGTAGGCCATGAACTATCGTTCAGCCCCGGTTCTTCCCGATCAGCTTGGCGGCTTCGTGGTCCAAAGGATCGATGAGGAGCACTCGATGTGCCTGGAAGCTTTGGGTGTGTCTGACAATGAAGGATTTATCCCCAATAGATGTATGATGATGTATGGATGGATGGATGGATGGATGGATGGATGGATGGATGTATCTATCTATCTATCTATCTATCTATCTATGTATCTATGTATGTATGTATGTATGTATGTATGTATGTATGTATGTATGTATGTATGTATGTATACATGTGTATGTATGTATGTATGTATGTATGTATGTATATATATATATATATATATATATATATGGTCATTTTAATGAGAAAATGATGCTTAACCACATTTCGCCTATTTGCAGTCAACCCCTTTTCCAATGTGGTGAACTCAATGCCATAAACCCAGTTGGGGAAGGGGTGAATGATGAAAAAATCACCAAGTTCACTGGCAATTTGAATGGAGAAACCTCTAGCTGGGAAAATGTGAGCTAAATCGGAGATTGATCAACAGCAAGCAGCGTTCGATTACCCGAGGGTATACTGAAATGTGGAGCATATATGCATCCAACGGCAGCCACCACAGCGCAGCCGTACTTCCCTCAGATTCAGTCAAGTTCCATCATCATGTTGAAAGCTACCATCTGGTTATGACTAACAGTTTGCCATGGAAAGATCCACCATTTTTAAGAACGGTAAACCATCTATAAATGGGCCATCTATACCATCGCTATGTGAAATAACCAGAGGGTATTTGTAAGATGGTTGAATGGTGATATGGTCAATCTCTGCTTTTGGTTGAATGGTTATATGATTTATATGTGTTTACCACAAAAATCCAGCGAAAGGTCTTCTGCTCTGAATCGTTGAATTTCTTGAGCCTGCAGAGGAGCGCAGTAGATGCGTCCATCTTGGCCGATGCCGCAGCAAGCATATAACGCCTCCCGGCACATGATATGGCTATTGGTCAAAACCCTGCACCCATGGTGAGTCCCCAAATAGCTGGAAATGTTCATCCCCGCCAATATGGCAAGATAGGTTTTGATCCATACAGGATCTCCGGTCCAACTTCACACAGCATGATGTCACCACACCTCTCCATTCCCAATGCTGGGCCCGATCAAACGACTAGCCTGGCTGCGCGGTATTTCCCCTTCGCAATTGGGAGCTCCGAAAATCAACAGCCCAAAAAAGAGATTGAGTTGACCTACAAAACCAACCCAGGTCAAAACCTCCTATGATGTTGTTATTTTGGGGGGTCGAAATTTTGGAATATGTGGTACTCTACATCAATTTCTACATAACTACCATTGGGTGGGGAAAGACATCTATAAATCATCATTCATCCCAGCCTTTTTTGTGGCTTCACCAGGGCAATTCGCCGGGCTGACTCCACCAGGATTGATCTCTAAGACGCGTGTGGCGTAGAGCGGGGGAGCCTGAGATATGGATGGAGATTGGGTATATCCCAAAAAGTGGCTGTTTTTACTGGTCTTTTAGTGAAAATCATGTCATAATCCTGAGTTTGAAATCTTCTGGACATGGTTTTCTTCAATGAGGAAAATGGTGAAGATTTAGGGCTACATGTATACATATGAATATGTATATATATATATATATTCAAAGAAGGCAATAGATATACATGTGTATGGGTGATGCAAGAATCCAATATATAATATATATAATTACATATAGTTAAGATATATTTGTATATATATATACACATATCATATTTATACCCACTTTGATGGGAAAGTTGTCAATAAATCGATACCTCATGGTCCCCAGGTCCCAAACGTAGAGCAGCCGGTTTGGACCTTGACAAACACCTGGGCCAGGGTCCCCACTGTGCAACAAAAGGGCAAGATGAATCATGATTAAATGTAAAGTAAATGGTGTGTAAATCGGATATCTCCATATATATATATATATATACATATGATATTCATATGCAATTTATACGATAGTTATATGATACTTATATGATATCTATATGATAATATGATGATTGTATTATATCTATATTATAACTATATGATAATTATATGAATTTTATGTGATATCTATATAATATTCATATTGTATTTATATGGTATTTCATATGGTTATATGATATACATATGTATTTATATGATATACATTTACATATATATATATATATATATGATATACATATTTATATATATATATATATTATATGATATACATATATATTTATATGATATACATATATATATATGATATACATATATACTTATATGATATACATATATATTTATATGATATACATATATATTTATATGATATACATATATATATGATATGATATTTGTATATATATATATATATACACATAATATATATATATATACATAATATATATATATACATTATATATATACATAATATATATATATATATACATAATATATATATACATATTGTTTATATATATACATATTGTTTTTTATTATTCTTAGTGTTGTTACTATTATTACTATATACACATATATGGGCAAATTACCAGCAATTATATACTACAATTGCAAAATTGTAGTTGTCAGCCCCCAACGAATCAATTCCTGAGGCTTCCAACTGCAATACTTCCTGGGTGCTTCAGTGCTATCGCCCAAATCAGGACCTATGAGACCTGAGTGGGGCATTTGAAGATACCCTCTGGTTATGACTAACAGTTTGCCATGGTATAGATGGTCCATAGAAATAGATGGTTTGCCGTTCTTAAAAATGGTGGATCTTCCCATGGCAAACTGTTAGTCATAACCAGATGGTAAGGGGTCAAAGCTGATAACCGTACAGCGGCTACAGCGGGGAAAGATGGTGTCCACGGAGTCCATGGGTCACAGAATCTGAGTGTCTCGGGCTGATTTCTCCCTTCTCCGAAATCCGCAGAATCTGCAGCTTTGACCAACAACAAACTCTTGGGACTCTTCGGTGGAATTCATGGGCAACTTCACAAAATGACCCTTTGATGTGAAAACCTGAAACTTATGCAGCAACGATCCATGTACGTTGGAGCATCATGTGGGCCGTTAAAACTTCATATCCATGTCCAACCATGCTTTGCATGCCGCGCGCAATAACTTTTACCCCAGGCCTGTCTGGCATTGTAGGGTGGAGCATATATGCATCCATCGGCAGCCACCACAGCGCAGCCGTACTTCCCTCAGATTCAGTCAAGTTCCATCATGTTGAAAGTTACCATCTGGTTATTTAACAGTTCGCCATGGAAAGATCCACCATTTTTAAGAACGGTAAACCATCTATTTCTATGGACCATCTATACCATGGCAAACTGTTAGTCATAACCAGAGGGTAACGTGTTGCTGGCGAGATGAGGCAGGTGGACTGCGGGCCTGGAATGCCACCCAGATCTGGACCGATCTGGCACGGAGATGATACACTGAATGGGTAGATGGATCAAGGGATACCCTCTGGTTATTTAACAGTTTGCCATGGAAAATCACCATTTTTAAGAACGGTAAAACCATCTATAAATGGGTCATTTTCCATGGCTATGTTGAAGAACCAGAGGGTACACTGAATGGGTAGATGGATTTTCCGGAAATGTCCTTGAAGAAGCTCCGAAAGTGAAGACATCTGTGGCATTGAAGGGATTCTAAGCAGACTTGGAGATCGTGAACAAGGTTGACAAACCCAACAATTGCTGTCAACAAACTTAGGAAGAGTTCCTTTCAAATGCTTTGTTTGCCACGACCCCAAGGAAACCACAGCTACGGCTTCCATCTTCGCCCAGGTCAAGCGCACCCGTTTGGAAGTTCCTTTCAGGGGATCAATCTGCAGCACCTCAGTCTGCAACTGAAGTGACTGCAGTGTGGATCACTGTGGAACGCAAGCTTCCCCCCAAGTGACCAGGTGTGTTTGCGAGCCACAAGGAACTTCAGGACTTCGCGTGGGAAAGGTTGGGACTTCTGTGTTCCAGTCTTCCAATAGATCGCCCCAACTGTCAACTTGTTCGTGTCTGGTTCCTCATTGTTGAGATGGTCGACTTCCAAATGAGTTCCCACAACTTGGATGCCACACTTGCCGAGCGTCCCAGGGCAAGGCGTAAATCTTCAGAGTCTCAGGGGGCGGCATGTCTTGATGGGCCACAGGGCCCGGGCGTGTGAGATGGTCAAAATAGAGAGCTGTAGTTCCTACCCTTAAAAATATAAAGCAAGGTGTTCTGTGTCAAATTTTGATGCTTTGTACTGAAAGTAAACAGTTTGTCGGTGGGTTGGGCGGGGGTCGTAGATGTGGATTCATTCCTAAGTGAGGGTCAGAAAAGCAATGAGAAGGGCTGCTTGAGATTCCGTTCATCTACAGGGCAATTTCAAGGGAACCAAAAATCGTCTGGAATCCCTATAATATGCCCTTTGGTAATTTATCAAAACCTCCCAGAATTACGGGTCTGCGGGTGGCTCTCAGACACCCACGGTCGGAGAGGCCGCTGAAGCCCACCACTCAGCCTGTCAATGGCATTCGGCTCGAAAATGGCGAATCATGATGTATCATGTATGGACCTATGGACATATCATTGACATCTCTCACCGCAAATCGCAATTTGGGGAGACTCGGCTTCCAGCAAATCCATGCCAAAACTTCCGCTCACTTCCACTGGAAGGTGTGAAATCTACATCGATGCCCAGCACGGCCCAGTATGGCTCAGCCTTCTCATTTCGCGCGATCTTGACTCCCAATTCACGGACTCGGCCTGCCAAAATAGCAACATGGCATGTCAGGATGCCTCAGAAGCAAGCCCAAAAAAAACAACCGCCCATGGTCCAAAAAGATAAAGGTTGGGGACGACCTTCCTGGATATTCGCACAGCATGTCATATATCCCAGAAAGCTGCAACTCTTGGTGCTACAACCACCGGGCCTAGCCGCGGATCAATCTCCAGAACCTGAGTCCAAAGGATGAAGTGGACCACCTGATGGGGTTGGAAGCGTTGGAAAAATGCCATGGATGTCAATGATTTACGCATCACTGATGGCGGTTCTAGTGATCAACATCCCAAAAAAAAGGACAGGTTCAGCAACTTCACAAAATCCAGCAGATCAACTGGATTTGCTGGTTGGTTGGTGCTCCTGGACATCCCCATCCCCAAGGGGCGTCGAGCGACCCGCGGCGCCATGAAGGGCGCTGCAAAGATACGCCCTTGCCAGTCCCGCGAGGCTGCCTGGGATGCTCGAAATGGGGAGGTTACCCCCTGAATTCACGGCAATTTCAAATAACTCTGATTGGGAAAATGAATAAAGCACGGAATTCTCGGGGTATACCCCCTTTTCAGCCCTCATGTTTACAGGACATTATCAGTTCCCCTGAGTCCGCTTGGAAACTTCCAAGGCAGAGCAGCTCTGTGTTCCCGGGCAGCCGTTGCATACTTCGTCACCTTGTCTTCACACACTTCGTTGCCCACCTGCAACTGGGTCGTGTTATCCACAACAGATTGGGGGTTCGGATCTGCATCTACAACAGCACCAGTTGCAGAGTGCAGGAAATCGGGAAGCTGGAAGATCTGGAAGCCCTCAGTGGTTCCTTTTTAAAAAATCAGGCAATCTATACAAGTTATCCTTGCTCATTGAGGAACATAATATATCTTAGCCTATAATCAATGTGTTTTTTTGGAATTACCCTGGGCTTATGGCTCCATTCCCCACATGGCCTGAATAAACCTGTCCTCTTCGAGGTCCACCTTCAGCACGTGGCTTGCATCGTAGGGCACCTCGTGTTGACGTGGCTCTTCCCAAAACCTGAATAATTACCAATCATTAGACAATAATAGATAATAAAAGCATTTCTTGTGGCTTTCTTCTTACGATTATTCCTCTTCCTCTCCCTTTTTGTTCTTCTTGTTCTTCTCGTTCTTGTTGTTCTTCTTATTGTTATCCTTCTTCATCTTTTGACTTCAAGAGACCTGTGGGCAACTGTTGGCTTCACGATGCAGCACATAAATCAGCAATTCTCACACTCGCTTGTCGCCAGGGGCACGTACCACTGAGATCCCTGCGCAGTAGAATTCGTTGAGTGTGACCAGAGACTGGCACAAACTAATGTACTTGCAGCCTTCCTTGGCACAGCATGCACTCTTGGACACTGTTCTTGCCTTGCAACCGCAGCTGTCAGTGGCTTTCTCGAGGGATCTTTTTTTTCTTCTAGGATTCTAGGAATCCCAGCCCCAGCACAAATCACAGAAAAGCCATCCAAATGTTCAATCAACAACTAACTAAGCAGTCTACAATGGCATCCAGTAGTCTGTACAGCTCAGAAATCACCCGTAAAAAACACCACGTTTTTCCCCTGGCTGCGAATGCTCAGCACCCAACGCCAAAGTAGGGGCCCACCCATTGACATTCAATGCGCTTCCCACTCTGCCGCACCTGCACGGAGCAAGGGAGCGGTCGAATCAGAGTGGCAATGATAGCGGCCCGATAGCCAAAAGAACACAACAAAAACTATTGATGGTAATATTATGGTAGTAATATTATGGTAAGTATAAATGATAATGGTAATTATAAAATATCATAAATGATAATAGTTGGTATGATAATACTATAATGGTAATCTAACAAAGGGCAATGATGATGATAATAGAAAATAAAACGGCCAAACACCTCGTCTTGCCCGAGGCACTCTCAAAACGCTGTAAATGATTGGTCATTCTGGCATTCCTGAAAATCTCAGCTAGGGGACCTGTGTGCGTCATTGCACAAGTCATCCTGAACCTTATCATCCTAGAGCCGTAAAACTCTAAATTCTAAATCCCAAACCCTACATCATCATCATCATCATCATCATCATCATCCTCGTCATCATCATCATCATCATCATCATCATCATCAGCATCAGCATCAGCATCAGCCTTAGCCTTAGCCTTAGCCTTCCCTGAGCACCTGGATCTCCATGCATCGCTCCGCATTACGAGGTAGGCAGTATAGCCTCAATGGGATCGAAGCATGATATCTTCATACCTGCTAGGCAAATGTCAAGGAAACAGAACTATGACTTTCTGGTGCTTAGTACGGAATGGGGGAATGAGATGATTATTAGTAGTATCATTCTCCCAGTCCCTACTAGGCACCAGTAAGATGAAGAATGCTAGTTGTCCAGAGTTGCAAGTTGATCCTGTTCGATGATTCTGACATTTGCTCACCATGCTTATGATCATTGTCGACAATTGTGAATCTGATTCTGATCAATGACTATGACTGAGTCTAGCTATGACTATAATTGTGATAATCTGATTCTGACCAATGACATTTGGCTGGGTCAAAAAATATCAAAGAAATCCTATCGATCACAGCCACCCCCTATTCCCAGGACGAGTCTTGGGAATGGCACTTGCCCGTTGGCTCGAACTGTTCGCCTGCGGCCACGATTATCATCACCCCCAATAAACATCTGCCCTTTTTGGGGGGCTCTGCCCCCAATTTTCTGGGCAAAACATGGCAAAACTACAAGGATTTTTTCCATGTCTCAGAAGCCTTGAAAGATAAGAACAACCACCACAACCACCCAGGCCCTGCCTGGGTTTGCTTTGCTTTGCTGCCGCTCGTGAGCTGGGCACAGGGCCGGAGGAATTGGGAGGCCACTGGGACACTGGGATGGAAGGCCTAGTTCCATTCAGCTTCCATGCAATCTATTTGTTCGCACAGTCTCATTGGAACTTCTGAAAGCTTGGTTGAAGATCATTCGGTTTCCAACTCGCTTGGAATCTGAACATACTTGACACATCTGATACATCTTGATTCTTGGGAAATCCGATGTCATGCAGAAGTCCAACCCCTCTCCTCGCCTGCGAGTTGTTCCCTCACCTTTTTGGGAAGGACCTTCGCAGATGCCATCGCCTTCCAGCAACGAAAATTGGCCAATTTCCAAGACGTCCCCAATAGTCACTATACCCACGCCACTTCAACATAGCGAAACGGTGAATACACATATACTCCCTGAGAGCTGCTCCCACCCTGAAATTGCCTCAAACGAGCATTGCGTGTGATGGCAGTGGAGCGAGAAAAGAAACTAAATTCCCTGGGAATACCAAAATGCCGCGTAGAAACCCACATGTGAAGGACCTTTGTCCCAAATAGAAATCAGAAAATAACAAGCAGGCAATTCCTACCATGAATCCATCCTACCACCAATCACAATCCTCCTGGTCGTTTGCCCCAAATCTCCCATGTCAATTTTGGAGCAAAAGGATCCGCGGGAAATAGGAGCAACTCACTGAGCATCTGGAAGCCATCCTTCCCACTTGATTGCAGGAATAAGCTGCTTGGACTCACCATTCTTCGACCCCGCTGGAGTGCGGTGCATATGAGAAACATAGCAAAAAAGATCAACTCTCAATTCGAGAGATTGGCAAGATTTCCACCACGGTCTGTGGCAGTGCAGTCCACTAACACACTCGGAACCCAGAAATGATCAACGATCCCCCGAGAACCAGCAAAAATGACTGGTCCCCCACTGGTCCCCACTGGATCAACTTGGGGCCATCTATGGGCAATATCCATACGACTTCTGGGTTGCGATACGTGCACGGTATGCCAATGGAGAGTGAGGGCCTGACGGTCACAGCTTAGTGTCGAGATTAATCAGATTCCCAGCATGTGAGTTGTCGAGCTATTGGGAACATGTTGAGACTTACACCGACCTAAGCCAATTTACACCAACTAAGTACTGGAGATATTGATATACAGATATACAGATATATACAGTAAGTCAAGAAAAACATGTCTAGTACAGTCCATGACCCTCCATGACCCAAGTCTGGTGGAGGAAACACACTCCCAGCTGTGGCTTGGCTGTCAGGAACATCTTTGCTCACTACTCCGTCACGGCTCATCGTGATCCAAAAGACTTAGACTCCTTAGACCCTTCGCCCAGGCCTTTTTTGTGGGGGGTAAACCTCCCAAGATTTTGTCAGGAATCAAAAGGCAAGATTTTGTGTTTCATATGGTATTTCCATCTCACATATCTGACATTCTCCGACATATATCTGTCATTATCTGACATGATCACCCTTAAATTTGCCTGGTGCGACTATTTTGCCGCCATGCATAGTCGTCCTGTTTGGACGTACGTGGACCCACTCAAGGTGCTAGCAGCAGTGCTCAAGTCCACTCCACCTCTTCACGAACTGGATTGGTGGCAAACCTGCATCTGAATCGGCGAGCTCGGTCAGTTTTGACTGTATAAATTGATTGATGTTGGAATTGTTTAACTGTTTATGGAGTTCTGATGTTGGTGCTGGGATTTTACCCCAAAAATGTTGTGTCAGATGATTCTGCTTTGGAGATCCACAGCATTGCGCTGCGCCTAACTACCAAAGTGGGACAAAACTGACCTGGGCCAGGGCTTAGAATGACACCACCTGTCATCATTATGGTTCTCATCATCGACCTAGTGTTTTGTCAACAGTATCACTATGTTGATCAGTTTCATGGTCTTTCTCAATCCTTCTCGTTGTCCTTATCATTGCACAAATGTGGATGTATATGATGTGTACATTATATCTCTTTTAAAATTCTTTTATATATGACATAGATAGATATTATACATATATATATATTATGTGTATATATATCTATATATAATATTATATATAGTGTATATATAATATGTGTGTATCATATTTTTTGTCGAGTCAACAGACGACTTCCGATCTCACCTTGAAGGGTCGAGCCGTTGAGCTTCTGGATGGCCAGCGAGGCCTTGAATCCAAGGGTCGGCCGCAGGTCACCGTAAAAGCCTAAAGTCAAGTGATGGGATATCATGGGGATATGAATATATGATATTTAACATAGCCATGGAAAATTGCCCATTTATAGATGATTTTCCCATTAAAACCTCCATTTATAAGGGAATTCTCCATTGCTATGTTAAATAACCAGATTGTATAATATAATGAGATATAAGGGGAGATAATGGGATACAACTAAGGTTAACCCCATGTTTTAAAAGAAATGGTGGATCAATGATACCAATTGAGGGGAACACCTCAAATAATGATGTCATCTCCTGGTATATCTTTAATACCCCCCCTTTAAACACATGGTTTCATGAATCTGCGGTGGACATTTTATAAAATAGCCATTTGGGGTTTTCAGAGACACAAACTTGGAGCCACAAACTGCGGCCACTTGAAATGGAAGAAGTACAGAAATTGAACAGATCATGTGGTGTTTCCCCACAAACTGTCTTACTTTGCTACCAAAAGAAAACTGTTTCCAAATGACCAACGGCCACAGATCCAATCTGACCACTGATGGCAACCCAAATCGTGGCCTCTTCCATGGTCATCATCTCAACCAGTGCGTGAGCTTCAGTCCTAGTCGGTTGGTGGTGCAGGGCTCTCTGTTTCCTCTATGAACATCACCACCCTTGAACCACCAAAACATCACACTCACAAAGTGATGTCTTCCCCGAGAAAAAAATCCCCCAGAAAATTGAAGAAACCTGGTTAGTGCTTGCTGACGGCGACACCAGCAACACCCAGCCTCCCGTGTTGTGAGAGCAATCGCATGCGACAGACTTGTCCGCATTGTGTGAAGCGCGCCTTGGGACCCAATAGTGGTCATCCATCCTATAGTGGGAGTCCTTACTAACACTTCACTGCATATATATATATATATATCCTATATATATACATATATATATACATAAATATATATATAGCTTATTTCCCTATGAAAATGGATTGATGACCATCCCCCGTCTGGTGGTTTTGGTTCTTCAACTTTTGACGCACGTTTTTTGTCTTCCAGACCTCATGAGTTGGGTTCTATCTTAGTTTTCAGGAGGATACCAGCCAGCTTGACCATATCCAACAGAGTGCCCCTGTGAATGCACTATAGCCAGCACTCCTAGTTGTTGCTTCTATTACCAACTGCTGGAGGCTAAACGGCTAAACCGCGTTCTTGTCGCTTTTCGCAGACAGCCTCCTGTCAGTTAAGACACATATTGAAAGCCACTAGTTGTATATAGATCATTTTCATTGGGAAAGACATGGATTTTCAATGATTTTCATATGTAGCCATTCCACATGGGACCTTGCACCCGGCTTGTGCAAATCCGAGCAACACGAAGTTCGGACTCCTTCGTCGTCAAGGGCAATCCTGGTCGCGCGGCAAAGCCAAACAAAAGCTGTTTGACCTGAGAATTCTCATGCAAAAGAAGATTTGCCCTCATGATGTTCATTCATCTTCTCTGTTTTGTTTTTTTCGGAAAATATGACTCTCAGACAAAGTGATGTTGCTGTCGCCAAGACTTCAAGCGCCGCACCTGTGACGTACAAGTTGCATCCGGGTCTCTGATCCTGGGAATCTGAAGCAACTGACAATGCCGATGTTCCAAGGGTTGCTATTGCTTACCACAATCTCCTCACTTCTCATGATGGTAAACCCTCACAATCAAAAATGCCTTAGTTTGGACAGAAGAAACCTCTACCACTTTGAACAACTGAATTATATATATCTTTAGTTTCAGAAATCCAGCTGCATCTTCACACCAAACCCCGCCCAAAAAAAAACATCACACCAACCCGTGACACATCAACACCTTCTCTTCCCCGCGTCCTTGCCAGCGTATTTGACCTTGATGTGGGACACTGCCTCTGAAAGGCTGCTACCATTCAGTGCCTCCAGCTGCTGAAAAAATGCCGATCCAGTTGGATGATGAAACTCCCGAAAATGACTAGAATCTAGAACCTGTGTCTGAAAAATGGGATTTGAATGGACTTCCAGTTTGTGACATCAGAAATGCTTGTTCAATGAGGACATTCGTCCGCTGATAACAAATCCTCAGAATAGTACATAGATGTACATAGATGTACATAGATGTACATAGATGTACATAGAACCAGCCAATGCAAAAATTGTTCGAAACATTTCAGATACATCCTGAATTCATCATTCCTATGATCTGCCCCTGGCCTCAACAGCTTCCTGAGCCTCCGGGATCGAGGACCTCAACTTAGTGCAACTGGGATACCCCAAACAAATGCCAGGATTCACATGGAAAATCTTGGGAAATTGGTTGGAAAATCCAACTTAGATGGTTCTTGAAGTTTGTTCTAAGATATTTTTCAACGGATAGATGTCATTCTTTGAACAAATTGTCTCACATCCGCGCTTAATGTTCACCCATGCATGCCCATTGATGGCTGAATCCCAGATATCTCGTTTCTGGCCAAGGTACATCTGCACCAATGCAGCACAATCCACGTTCTCCCCAGTGGGCTCCATGACTTTCAGCCTTACGACCTTCCCATACTTCGAAAAGACCTCGGTGCTGTTCCGGCTCTGCTCCGTCGCTGGGATTCCAGAGGGACCCTGAGAGGTGAACAGCACGAAGCTGGAAGTCCGGGATTCCAAGTGGAAGTCCTCAAAGCCAAGTTCAACCACCATTGATGGAATGAAAATGAAACAACATGCTCAAAAAAAAAGAACCAAAAAAGGACAGAACGCAAAAATCGTTGCAAAAAAAAGCGCAAGCTCAGAAGTTGGCTTGTCAAACCCACATCCCAGCAAAAGGGGCATAGAAGAAGCGGGTCCTTTGACGTAGATGTTGTTGCTCAAGTTTTCAATGTGGTTCACTTCCTGATGCTTCATGCACAAGTTCTGGGCAGCAAGATTGTGGACAGCAGGATTGGGCCCTGCTTGAAATGACCTAAGTATCCAAAACCAGCTACATTTAGGTCATCTTTCCTAACTTTCCTAGTTCTCTGCAGCGATCCGACCTAGCAATTCTTCCAAAGAAATGGGTAGTCAATTGCAATGTTTTTCCAGAGGCTATAAAAACCATCCCATTCGGCACAAGATCAGTTGGTTGCTCATCAAAACCTGTATACCCAGCTGTTTGGAAATACATGACCTCAGTCATATCATAAAATCTGGAAAAATTTGGCCTCCATGTTTTTAATGGTATCATATTAATCATATTATACTCCAGTTTTAGATGCTTATCCTCCAGCTTTAGTGTCCCAGGGCCATCCCCGCCTTTTCTGCAAAGTGGATGTGCATCTCATGCAGCCCCCTGGGAGGCCGACCATCCAAGGCCTGAAACGCACAGCGACAGGTGCGCTGCAATGTTCAATGTGCATTAATGTTGTGTATAATTGCGTATATACATCATGTTGATTGATTGATATTTATGTGTAATATGTATATATACAGATACATATATATAATATACACATATAATATACATATATATATATAATATACACATATAATAAACATATACATATATATATATATATACATATAATATGGAGCAGATGGAAATTCTGAGATGGTTTTTGCCTGGACCAAGGTCTGTAGACCTGGGTGACAACTGACGCTACTCACAGCACCGCTGGCGCCTCCATTGCGTGAGACGCTTGTTCCACGGTGGCCATCTGGCAGGGCAGCTACAGCACCCCCATCCCAAGATATAAATTGTGGATTGTGATTCATATTCATATTCATATGCATATTCATCATCATCATCATCATCATCATCATCATCATCATCACTATTGCCATGACCAACACCATCACCACCCTTCTGAATGGACGGGAAATCCAGCCGCGCCCGCCTGAACCAAGGCTGCCATGTCCAGTGCTTTGGCGGGTGGCGACAGAATCCTGACGTGAGACCGGGACCCTTAAGGGTCCCCTTAAAACCATGGGAAACCATAGGAAAACCATGGAAAATGATAGGAAAACCATCGGTTCAAAGTTGGTTTGGTAACTCATCGAACTGTAGAACACTGTAGATATCCCCGCCATGAATCCAATCCTTAGCCTATAGTAAGAAACCAACTTGCTGTTCTACAGGGCAAACACTTGGTGTCTGGAATGACCATCCCCAGCTTTTTGGACACCATAAATGTCATGGAGGATATGAAGGTGATTTTGAACCAAACCCACAATTTTGTGTTATGATGTTTAGATATGTCTAGTGGATCGGGATATGCTAAAACACCCTGTTGATCGGGAAAAGTGTGCCGGAAAGGTTCTGCGAAAATCCATCGGGTACTGAGTTTTCTACATCCCATGCACTTGCTAATATGCCTCAAAAATTCTGCCCTACCAAACAAAAAAGCTTGCGTGCGTTCATTTTAGAGAATCACAGGCCACAGCCCGTTTCAATTAAATCAACCACTTCAACGACCTTCCAACCATTTCCACATCGCAACAACCGGCACCTGCAGCGCTTCACCACACCATAGGGCTTAAAGATCTCCTCCAAGTCCTCCTGCAATCAGACTCTCCTGGTCCTTCTGTGCTTCATAAAATGATCCGAAAAAACACCGTGGGAAATCTTGAAAACGAAAGGAAGGATGGAGCTGCAATGATTTTGAAGCCCAAGTTGTTTTGTTCCAAAGCTCTTGGCTTTGCGATTTCAGGCAGTGACAAGAGCTCCACAAACATTGCTGGTGACCAGCACCATGGCAAGTCCCAGAATTCTGCCGTCCTTCGTGTAGTCAAGAGGCAACCCCTTGACGTACAAGTTGTCTCGGCTTCTGGGATCCTGCCACCACTCTCCCCCCATTGGTGGGGCATCCCCTGGATCCCGGTCCCGGCCTTCCCGTAGTGTGATAGATATATTGGTGCAGCCTCACATCACAGCGGAAACGTCAGGGACGCGACCCTGAATTATAGGAGCCTATCCATCAACATGTTTTTGACTCCGGAGCCTCCAAGAAACCTCACAGCTCTGTATCCAGGATTGAGGGGCCACGGGGTTTTGACCCTCAGCATCTTGATTTCACCATACCCACCATTGGTGTGTCTTAGACCCCCGACAGGAGCTTCCGGTGAAGTCCCGTCCAAGAGATGGATAGCATTCTTCGCATCCTGGCTATTTTTTACGCTCAAAATGTCGAGTTTTGGATGTCAAGATAATGGCTGTGGTCGATTCAAAATAGCCCTGCTGCCCATGATGATGAGGAGGAGGAGGGTCATCATCATCATCATCATCATCATCATCATATTACTACTATTACCATGACCAACACCATCACCACCCTCATCATCCAAGCTTTAAGACCGAGCAGTCGCCAAACACCACTTGGCACCTCCAAAGAGCACATACGGATCAATGCAGCGCAATCCTGGGACATGGCTGCAAGGCCCAGCATCAGGGCATAAAGTGATGATAATGGGATGATAATGGTATGATTGACCCAAGTTTCATTGAAATGGGCAGTGATCATCATCATCCCATATGGCTTCGATGGGAGGATATACAGTTTTCCCAATGTTCAAAACTGGCCGAAGGGTCGAACGACCCAATCTGTTGCTCCCAGCTGCTCCTGCTTGTGATCAACACTCCGCATGATTTTCATCTCCAGCACCTGGCATGCCGTGAATAGAAATCACTTACCACCATCATCCACCATCAAGTGGGTGGAGCCCATGAAGAAAAAATCAATGAATGAACAAGAAAACAAAAGAACAAACAAATTCATTACATCACAGTACCGTACAGTGCTGCTACACTTGACGCTTTACATTGCATTTCATGGCTGCGCTACCTTACCTCACATCAACGTACTCAAGGTATCCCAGCACACCTTGCCAGCCTTCGAAAAGGTGGCCCGCAGATGTGCTTCGGTGATCGAGGGCGGCAAGCCCTGGCCATGTCGTGTTGGTTTCTGAGGGGCAAAATCTTTTTCGGGATTCAAGGCAAATATGGCTACAACCTGCCTTTTTTTGGGGGGGGCAAACCCGTGGTTTCCATGATATTTGGAGATTGTATGCAGGAAGTTTCCAAAGATGGAGGTTCTGTGAACTTTCCATAGACCCACTTCACCGTTTTGGCTTCACATCAGAACTTGGGATTCCTCATTGGGCATCCCACAGCATATCCCAGAGAGATGCGCCGTACCCTGTTCAGGCGATAAGATCGATAAGCCCACAGAAAAATCATCATGACTCGTCCCCTTCAAATTGCCATAGAAGGTACAATGTGAGGCCCCCAAGATAGCTAAGTTGGTTTATAACTCCAATAACTATGGTTTATGGTACTTATAACTATAGTTACTGGGGCGAATCTAAACCAACTTAGCTATCTGGGGGGCCTCACATTGTAAGTTACCTTCATTTTCATATGAAAGCTAAGTTACCTTGGCTGCTTGGTTGTACCCATGATCCCATGTTGTCCAATGATATGAATCCCTGATAGCTAGGAATCCTAGGTTGCCATGCCATGAATCTCCCGGTTCCATGCGGGTTTTCTCCCTGAAGTCATGGGATTGATTTCTACTAAAAATCCCCCAAATCACCAGATTTTTTGCGACGCTTCGAGATTTCGTTCCCCAATGGCTGGTTTACGATTGTGTTTGTTTTACCCATAATACTCCTATGAGAATTCCATGAAAAAATCTGCCTTCACATAGAGATTGTTGCAGGGTGTCTTCTTCGTCTCTCGTCCTTTCGCCTTTGGACCTGGCCCCAAAAGAACATCGCCGAAGTGGCGATGGATAAACATCTGGTAATACGGTGTTGTTTTATAGGAATTGATCGGCATAAATCAGCATGAAAAGATTCTGAAAAGATCATTTAAGAATGCCCAAAACCAACCAACCAACATCCACATCATCCAAAAACAAATGGTTCAGATTCAGATGTGACTAAGACTTGGTTCTTGATGTTTTTGCATGGAAGATCCTAGATGATGCTGGAGGTCTTCAGCTCCTCAGCTTGAGAAATGCGAAACCCCAAGAATCCGATGGTTGATCATCATTATCGATGTAATTTTGATTTCGGATCACTATCCCAATCGTTTCATGGTGAGTCATATTGGATCATTTTTGGATCTCCAACGCCTGCGAAAAATCTTGGGATCTGCTGCACCTGATGCTTTCTTGGCTCCTCTGACGTCGGCTTCTGCAAATTTGACCTCGGCCAAGAATCCACCGTAGAAAGTTTCTGCTGCACAGCATGTCCTTCAAAAAAATAACATGGCATGGTAGTTCTTGATATTTCATGATGGCTGTTATTTTTCTGAATGATAGTTTATCATAGTTCAAAATGTTCTGAATGATAGTTCATGATTCATCATAGTTCTTTTCACTTGCCCGACTTGGCCACAGCATGGCCGGGTATGGCTCTAGTTTTTTTGACCCCAAACGGATGATTCTAGATCTGAAACAAGATCTGAAAGTGGGCCCGTTGGTACCCCGATGACGTGAGCCATACCCATTTTTGTTGGCCAAATCCTCGTTTTTTGTTCGTGAAGTTCCAATTTTGGACGGTTTTTTTCCCAATCTTTGCTGGTTAAATCTCCACGTAGGGGGAATCCTAAGTTGTATGTCTTAAATCCCTATTTTTGCTGGTTAATCTTCACATTTTGCAACACAGAAACATCTGCACCAAAACGATCCCAAACTGAGACTTCCAGCCGTCCAAGGGCCAGATCCCCAGGCCGCAACCACCTTCGCAGCCTCAAAACTTTCCCCCAACTCTTCCCCTCAGTGCCCTCAGTGCCCTCAGTGCCCTCGGTGCCCTCGGCCTGCTCCACACTCTTCATCTTTACCAAGGCACACCTGAGATTTCGGTCCGATTCATCGGACTCATATTGGATCAACTAGGCTCCTGACGTCCGGCTGCCACCAACAAAAACTCCTTGGTTTCGGGGTGAAAAAAGGCTTCGTGCCATTGAGACCCTATCAGTCCACGGAGAATGTGGTGGGACAACAAACCTTTGGGGGTTTCCGTCACCCAAATGGTTTTTAGCGGGATAAGTATGGCACAGCACCAGCTTCATAGCCAAGCATCTGCACGCCGTCACCACGCCATACTGTGAAAATGCCTCATCACGCAGTCGGGATGCTGGGAATAGTGAATATGATATACAATCTATTAAGTCTTGCCAAAACCAATCAACACTAAAAATTGATTTGTTTCAAAATGGGATATGCATATGTAGGTCACAACTTTGAGACTTTCGGGGAAAATCTACATGCAATTCCTCCCCTTTCAACCTTTCAACCTTCCTGGTTTTCAACCTGAGGGTTGCAAAAAGAAAGGCAGCAGCTCATAATCATAACTAACAATCATTTAATAGTGACTATCATAATCTATAACAATAACTATAATAGTTTGTAGTAAAAACATCATGATAGTAATATCCCTGCCCCGTCCCCCCAGGGGCAACCTGAGACAGTTCCTCCTCTGTGGCGTCCTGCGGAAAGGGGTGCCCCTGTCCATGCCCGGATGCCCCAAAGTTGGAAGTTGTTTATACGGTTTAAATTGGAAAAATCCGCCCGCACCGAAGGTGCTGGGGCGTGATCTTCCGGATGGCACTCGTAAAAGGTTACAGGTTTACCTGGGGGGGGTGGCATTTTTCGGCCAAAACCTCCTGTTTTTGATAGGTCGTGACGCTCGCCTTCAAAAAACACTGTAAAAAA
>Ga0126342_10004461_pt1 | contig 23929 bp, 17 predicted proteins | sample Cyp1metagenome_FD_92528 | JGI IMG/M metagenome (GOLD analysis project Ga0126342, IMG submission 92528) | Coral microbial communities from Lord Howe Island, Old Settlement Bay, Australia - Cyphastrea 1 metagenome | ecosystem: Host-associated > Invertebrates > Cnidaria > Coral ...
ATTGTCTGCTTGATCTTTGTCAGCACCAACTTCCACCAGATAACGGACAATATCAAGATGGCCGTTCATAGCGGCAAGGGACAATGGTGTTGAACCCTCATTGTCTGCTTGATCTTTGTCAGCACCAACTTCCACTAGATAACGGACAACATCAAAATGTCCCTGCTCAGCTGCCAAATGCAATGGTGTCATCCTTTCATTTCCTCCACCTGGTTGGTTTTTTTCAGCACCCGCCTCAAGCAACAGCAGCATGCTTTCAACGTGTCCGCTCCTGGCAGCATAGTGTAATGGCGCGTAACCATGTTCATCCGTGACATTGGGATCGCAAGGGCTATTAAGGAACTTTTCCAGGGCGATCAAATCATTGTCCATAGATGCAGAGATCACTTGTTGGTTTCGTTGGGCATCAGCATCAAAGTCCAAGACCACCATCTGAAGCTTCACTGGAGCGGAAGCAAAAGCCTCATCATCCGGGATCTCAGAACCATCTTTGGAGTAGAGTCTTTGTCTGAATCTGGTGACACCAATCTGAACTGCCAATGCTTGCTTCACAGACTTTGGACTCTTTCCTTCGAATTCATCCGGGGCAAGGGTCGCCCGGGTGTCACCTGACAGGAAACACACCTCCATTGCGGCATCGGCAATGCAAACAACCTGCAGTCAGACATGTTCAAATGTGTAAGATGTTTTCAGATAACTGAAGAAAGATCTGATGAAACACAGTACAAACTACTCCAATATTTCATATATTCGGCTTGCATAAGTTCTTGCCATCAACGATTGCACCATCGACAAGAAACATCAATGCCATGACAATTTTCTACCCACACAGTCTGGGCCCAAAAAAGGGGGGTCATGATGTCATGAATACACGTAGAATTATGCAAGTAGTTATAGATTGCCATTTACAAATAAGAATCCCACCATATTCCACCATATCCCACCATATCCCACCCATGTTAGCTACCAATGGCTACCATTCATCTACTTTCTACACGTAATTATCCACAGATATGAAGTATGTTGATCAACTGGGATGGATTCCCATAATACCATTGCAAGGATGCAAATCCATGAGCAACCCGCTATTTTGATGTCAAAGATATGGTACCTAGGCTGGCCATACCCAAATCACGATCCAGTTACCCTCTGGTAATTGAACAGTTTGCTATGGTTTAGATGGCCCATTTAGTTCGTTGGTTTACCTATTCAAAGTGGTGATTTTCAATAGTTATGTAAACATTTACCAGAGAGTATTGACAATCTGTTTGGTTCCAGTAGTAATTCGAAGTATGACCAACCAAAAAATCCCGCTACATCCCAACGTCAATGCCAACCACATGGGGCAAAAAAGGTGTTTTCAACCCAGCTATGGGGTCATATCCGACCATTCTCTGAAATTTCCAGACCTAAAATGAACAAACCCATGGCGCGTGCCTGACAATATGTGCAAACATGTTTCATAATTTTTCATATCCCATACAGGATGTGTATCTTTCCGGAAAGCGATGTTCAATGGATTGACGCCATCCAATGTTCCACATTTTTCTCGATTTAATGATGATTCTGAATCATGAAGTTATAGCTACAGTATTTGGGTTTGTTTGGGAATGTGATCTGCGGATAATCCAAGTGCTTTACCATAATGATAATTCCTTGTGACTTGTACCATCACGACCATTGGAGGCTGTACCGGAAAAAAATGCCGGTCTCTCATGGAGATGGATCAAAATCTCCTCAATCTTTGCTGGTTACCCTCTGGTAATTTGTTACATAACGAACTGGAAAATCACAATATTTTTAAAGGGGAAATCAACTTTCAATGGCCATGTTCAATCGTTATGTTAGTTTACCAGAGGGTATCCTTTTTAAACTGGCCGAAGCCTCTTTTCGGTCATCATCTTTCTCATTGAACATAGGACACATCCATGTTTTTTTTGCTGGTGTGATCCACTGATTATACAGCATCGTCGGGGTTTATGATAAGCCCAGTTGCGGTCGTCCATAAACCCCAAACCGTTTGGATCTAAATCTAAATCTCCTATCAATTTCAAGCGCTGGATCTGACATGATCTGACCAGTGTCAAGTTGACAGCAGTTTTTGACCACTGGGCACTGCGCTTCCATCATTCACTGCTCATGTCGATGAATCGAACTTTCTGGCAATATACGAAGGATCTTCAGAACTCCAAAGCATCAAAGAATCAGGAACAATGACCATTGCTTCCGGGTACTGTTTTCTTCCGGCACAAGTTCTGAAAAAGAAACATCGCCGTGTTGCCTCGATAATCCAGATTGACACTCGAAAGTTCGGATGGCCCACAGTGCTATGTTTATACCGTTACTTGGTTAGTTAGTGTTTTGAAGATACTAACGATATACTCATAGTACTAGGTTGTTAGATACTAAGTGTTTTTGTTATACTTGAGCTAGTTGCCATAGTTGCTATTACCTTAGTCAAAGTTGAGGGTCCTTTGGTTTCAAAGCTGTTCGACGGAACTCAACCCCCATTCCACCACCAACCCTGCTGGACCTTGACTTGCTTCTCGACCTCTTCCACCTACAGAAGACGCAGAATCACGCTCGTGACCCCCAAAAAATATGCATCATCAGATTGCACTGTCATCGTTTTCCTTTTTGATCATATACACAAATTTATACACATATAGTTACAGCAACCAAACATGGAAACTGTCAACATAAAAAAGATTTGGAAGATCTGTAGCTGATTTCAAGATTTCTGTGTTGAAAACCCTAGATTTCTAGATTTGTGGAATACCAATCTATACCTGAAGTATACCAGTACCAAAATGCAGCTGATTTCTAGATTCTTGGGTCGTCCAAGGTTTTGAGCAACCCCCGAGAATTTCCAGTCAACTCCGGACGTCCCAAAAACAGGCAACACCAAACCACTTCCCTGAGGCGTTGACATGTCTTTTTGTATTTTAAAACATTTGTTGGATATCATGTATGTAAACCATTTTGTTTATAATTATCATGATGTCAACCATCATTTTTTATATCATAATGATGATGTCATATTGATGATTATAATTACTGGTTGGTGGTTTCAATCCCTCTGAAAAATATTAGTCAATGGGAATGATTATCCCATATATTATGGAAAAATCAAAATCATGTTCCAAACCACCAACCAGTTTATTAATCCAATGAGGGTAAATCTCCATTTTCGTATGGTTTTCCTATGGGTTTTCCTATGGTTTTCCTATGGTTTTCCAACCAGTAATGATATTATCGTGATACAACCCTCCCCATGTCCTGAGGACCCAACTCGGGCGCGCTCCTTACGTTCCCTTTCCACAGTGGCATATGCCGATTTCTCCTGCGGATCCAGTCACGGGCCCTCAAGGGGGATGCTTCTACGGTTACGGTTATGGCACGAACAAAAACTTATGACCTGTATTTAAGTTATGACTTAAAACAGATATATATATATATATATATACAGTTATAACTGGGTATTTATAACGGGTATTTATACCCATATTAGTTATATAAAACATAAAAAACAGTTATAACTTACAACCCCATTTATAGAATACATAATCCCAAAAAAGCAAGTTATAAGTTATAACCATTTATAATTGGTAAACGGCCATAACTGTAGGAAATGTTAAATGGTCACTTATAACTTATAAATCCATTTATGGAATGACAACCATATTCGTAACCATTTATAAACATGTATAAACATAACTGGTGAAGGGTTTTTTCTGTACCAACCAAAAAACAGGAACCAATAGATAGAAATGGGAAGTGATAATTTGGTCCCGCTAAAGTGGAGAGTTCAAAACGGGATGGTAGTTCACAGTCCACCATGTCTCCCGTTCCCTTGGTCCAAAAAAAAATACCTGCTGGAAGCATCAGAAAAAACTGCAGCTATCCTCCACCTCGACCACTTTTCGCTCCAGTGCCTGCAGGATCATAATTGAAAAACGGGCTTCATGGACAGGGTGGATAGGGCTTCGCACCAAACCACAACAACAATGGGGCTTTAGTAATCCCAACTGACACTGGTTATGATGGAGATATAGTGGGGATAGTATGGAGATATAGCCAACTAACAATGCCACCAAACACCAACAATAAGGCTTCTTAATCATCTCTTGTTTGTTTCGGTTTGTTTCCACATGATAGTTTGGGTCTTGGAGACTGGAAAACTTCACCTGATCCTGGACTTCAAAAGTATCCAAATACGAAGTGCTTGGTGGTGCGTTTTGTGCCCATCTTGAAAAATGATGGAGTGAAAGTCAATGGGAAGGATGACATCCCATATATGATGGATAAAAAAAAAACAAACAAACCACCAACCAGATATTATAACATGTTATAATCCATTATTTTACCATGATTTTGCCATTATTTTGATAGTATTTGAAACCACCAACCAGCGAACATGATGACCCACAACGACCATGATCTCCATAGATCTAGAAATCCTCAGCTAGCGATGATCGACCAGTCATCTCTACACTTTGGCTGAAAAAGTCATCTGGTTCCAGCACTTCAGATACTCCAAAAAAACATGAAAAATAAATTTAAAAAAACCTCCGCCATCTGTTGAGATACACCGGTTGGTGGTTTCAACCTACCCCTCTGAAAAATCATGGAGTTCGTCAGTTGGGATGATGACATTCCCAATATATGGAAACATAAAACATATTCCAAACCACCAACCAGCTCCAATTTCGTACCCTCTGGTAAACAAACATAGCTATTGAAAATGGCCATTTATAGTTGATTTACCCATTAAAAATAGTGATTTTCCATACCTATGTTAGTTTACCAGAGGTACATGTCTCATGCATGTTCCTGCATTATATTGATGTTCAAACATGGTGAGGTCAGCTGAAGTCGAAGAAAACTGCACGGCAGCATTTCAAAGTAAGTGTCCTCCTCTCCTCCATTTTTCTCGAAAAATCCTCATGTTGGATCATTAAATCATATTTTTATAAGTCGAACATAGTCGAACCATCATCCATGTCTCCTGGTTAGACCATGTGAAATCCAAAATGTTCATGGTGAAACTGCCCTTTTCCCGCAGGTTCCTCCATTCTTGTTGACTCAACCCCCCATAGGGGTACGGGAACATATGTAAAAAAAACACACCGTTGGCCCGGCACCTGCTTCTGATGCTTCTCCTTCGCCAGCTCTTCAGTCAGCACCTGCCATCCGTCGCAGGCATCTGTGGGAGTTTCCCGCAAATGAGTCTGACAGAGACACATCGGCACCACGGACCAGGTAAGACGGAAGGCCTTCTGGCATGCCATGAAGGCAACTTTGATGCTTTGTCTCAAAAAAACACAAAACCTGACATAGGCCATAGGTGTGTCTGAAACTGGGCTATACCACTAAAATTGACTTTTTGATAGGATGATAGGGAACATGATGATTAACCATTGGATGTTGGGATATCCTCCTTTTAGACAAACCCACATGCAAAAAATCCTCCCGACTATGCCTTCAGTTGCTTCTCCGCCTCTTCCACCTACAGCTGCATCTTATCTGTGTCACCCATGAGGCAACTGGAAGGGTAGCTGTAAATATATACGCATGAGTTGATTTCACGTTTGACACCACTGCAAAGCAAATCATTGTTTTTTGGGGAACCCTCCAGCCTTCACCCACAAAAAACCCACAATGTGATTTGGATATTTCAAGATTGGCAATTCACCACCAATGTATGGCAGTTTTAATGGGAAATGAATGTGATGTTATATGGTTCACCCATGGATGTGGGTATGATGGTGTCCTACTTTCAGAGAAGCCCAAATGAGGATGTTTTGCCCGCCCCTTTGGCAGTAATAGAAAAACACACACGAGATGTCACAGAGATTCGAATCGTTTAGAAACTGTCACAAGCACGAAAGTGATCATCCCACTATATAGCCTGTATTATCCGCCCAAAAATGATGGGTTCTCTCAATGTCCTCATGACAGAACTACTGCATCCCATTCCAGATCTACATTAACATGGGAAGGTTGGTTTTCCTTGCATTATTTCTATTCATCGGTATAATATCTACATCCACTTTTTTCTCACCACTTAAAACGGTGGATTTCCGTGGATTTCATCATGTCTTAGTGATGGAAGAAATCCAGCATCACCTTGGATTATTGAAACATATTGAAACCCTGTAAATCATGGGATGTTTACCATCTATCAACTGGTGCTTCGGATCTCGCAACGGCCCATCCACAGTGCTGGTGAACTACCCACGAATCGTAAGTATGTTATAACCCTTGCTATAAACGGACGCTTTGTATGGGGTGTTCACAAAAAACCGGGTGAACTCACCTACTTTCGAACTGGGAACCACCAAGGATCAATGGCTCTCACCACGAATTGTCCCGAGGACCCGGACCCGTGCGCGGTCCCTTCGTTGGCTTTCGACGTCCTGTGTCGACTTATCCTGGATTAACGGGTGAAATTGTGAGATGGGACTTCAAGGGTGACTTCCTGGGATTGAACCTTAAATTTGTCGGTTTAGCTCTGTCTGCCAAGCCCAACTAGATAGAAACGCTGACAATCTGGAAATTAAGAGTTAAAATCTGTTAAAACCATTGATAACATCCTGCGAACACTTCTCTTTATGTGTGTATCTTTTTGGGGATCCCAAAAAAGGGGTAAAACTCAAATTGATGGGGATATAATTTTGTGCAATATGTCAACCACTCAGATTTACCCGGATGACAGAAGTCAGGATTGCCAGGATTTATACTGTGACATGGTACCCCCAATGATCAACAGCAAAGGGTTGAATAAGATTCCGCGCTTCACATCAATCTAATAGTGAGTGTTTGGAATGGCTAATAACTCATGATGCTTGGCTGTACGCATTTGGAGCTGACTGATTTACTGTAGTTCATGAAAGCTTGATCTATCACGATTTCCACTGAAGACTCAAGGTCTTGAACAGCAAGAATTCAACGTGATCATATGTAGGTTTGTCCGGAAATGGGTACACTCCCACATTGTCATTTTAATGCGGAATTTCTTGATTGACCAATGAATTTACGGTAATTACCATACTCTCAGACAAACACATGTGTAACCAATCACCATGAGTCTTGGCATTCCTTCCCCTTCCAATATCTTTAACAACCACGGCAGTGAGCAGCACTGCCTGCAAGTCAACCACTTTCCGCTCCAATCCCTGAGGACAACGACCCGTGGACAGAAATTGCGGAAACCGGAAACAAAGGATTCATTTGTTCGCCCCAGTTGCTGTCCTGATTATTTCAACCTAAACCATCTATTCAAAGACATTTTCTTAGTGCACAAGGCAATGCATTCTCTATGTCTCATAACATTGATCATGTTTGTTGCATCAACATACGCTACGCCTACGCAATAAAGAACACCCCAGCCTGCTTCAGTTTCATCCAGCTGGGGACTCCCAATTGGACACACGAACTGGCCCTACTTCAATCATCATCTCGGGGGCTTGTCCAGAAATGGAGTACCCTAGATCTAGTTTACCCTCTGGTAAACATACAAAAAGCTATTGAACATGGCCATTTATAGTGAGTTTTCCCATTAAAACTGGTGATTTTGCATAGTTATGTTAGTTTACCAGAGGGTATCAACCCTTCCCCAAAATACTTCTGGCCTCATGGCCACAGATCAGGCTTTGCTACCTCATTTTGGACATCCCCGGGGGGATATCCGCGTAAAATATCGGCGTAAAATTATAGATAGTTAGCCTCCGCTAATCAAACATGGCAAAAGAAAATCCCCAAAATGAAGGTTTTAATAGGAGACTCATGGATTAGTTTTGGATTTTCCATAGCTATGTTGAATTACCGCAGAGCATTAGGGTAAACGATATTTCGTTAGCTCATTTCTGGACACACTTTCCATCATGGTTCACCACGATGGAGAACACATCCAATTTTTCAGGATACATCCATAGTTTTTGGACGTTTTAAAACACCTTTTGATGTCATACTATGATGGTGAACACATCCATTGTTTTATCATGTCTTTAATCATTTTTCAGGAATCGTTTACAGGCTACATCCATATATAGATTTCTTCACCATTCTTATCCCATTTCAATGGCCCAACGTCTCGCCTGGTTCTGCTGCCTTTCCTTGGACAGATCTTCAGTCAGCGCCTACGACAAAGCAAAGGAGTGAAGCAAGGGCAGGGCCTTTCCCAGGGAAAAATGGTGATTTACCAGACCTCAATCGTGATTCCACGGCAATTAAATCGTGGTTTAATGGTGATAACATGGAAGATTAAATGACTTGGGGGTGCAGTTGGGGATTCAAAGTCCTCCACAAGTTGGGATACACAGTCCTCCAACTTTGGTCAAATCACCCCATTTTTTTGTGGACTGCACAGCTATGGGTGAAAAAATCCATGGTGATCACAATCCCGATCTACCTGGATGCCTCTAGTTATTTAATATAGCCATGGTATAGATGGCCCATAGAAATAGATGGTTTACCGATTAAAAATTGTGATTTTCCATGGCTATGTTAAATAACCAGATGGTACGTGGGATATGGAATGTCCAAACATCTTCCGCACTTGATGGTTGACAATGATGAAATGCATGGTTAGATAAATGAACATGTTAAATGTGAATGCGAAAGGCTGTGTTAGATCCATTTGATTCACTATGACAATACTAGGAACATCTATGACCCATGATTTGATGGTTGGAAAATAAGTTGGAACAGCAAAATGGATCACAGCATGTTTGCGAGCCCATCAAATACAGGAATTTCCGTGTTGTTCAACGCTGGCATGGCAGATTCATGCATTACGGTGCAAAAATCACCCGAACTGCGGGAGAACTGCGGGACCAATACACAACCCCAATGAGGAACAGAGTATAAGGCTCCGTTGGCACATGGTTCAAACGCCAGATCCAATCAGTTGGAATAAAAATTGGTGGTTGCTGTTTTGTTTGTCTCTTTTGGTTGGCACAAAAAAAACATGTTGAGTCGTCCCCCTGAGAAAACCACCAGGGCCGTCGCCGTCCAAGCCTTGACCTGCCCTTCCGCCTCGTTCACCTGAAGGGATCATCGTTGAACTTGGCGACAAGGGTATCAGGGGCGTGTTACACCATGGAAATGATGTTTTTTTTAAACCAATGTTTGTTCCTAACCATTATATCAGGCATATCAGGTATATCCTATGTTTTGTTCCCAACCTATATGGCAAAAAATGAAAAATAACGATGAAGTTCACCAGGAAGTGCGATCCGACTTAGGAGGTCTTTAAAAAGGTGCCCAGGCGCCTTCTGTTGGAGCTGCAGATATTGGGTTTCCCCAAAACGATGTAACCTCGGCCGAGAAAGCAGCGGCATCCAGGACTGGCTGCGTTGAACAAATCCAAGCCCGGGGAAACACAAACTTTGGCCGTTTTGAACATTCACCATCCCATTTTTAACTGGTTGGTGGTTAACCTATCCCTTTGAAAAATGATGGAGTTCGTCAGTTGGGATGATGACATTCCCAATATATGGATAAACAAAATTCCATGGTTCCAAACCACCAATCAGTTAAAGTTGGCATTCATGAAATTCAAGAGTCAACCCAAGAACATCACAAAAACTGGCTGCGATGTGGAGCAGGAACAACATATAATAACACCATTCCTGGTGGTTCCATGTGAGTGTTCAGGGACTGATATCCATTTTCTCTGCCCCCATTGCCCCTTTCCAACCTTTTGAATTTCGCGCCCTTCTCCACCGGCGGTGGAAGTGAGACTTTTGCACCGTTTCCACCCCGCATCCTTTTCCTCCGGACAAATCTTTAGGGCAAACCAAAACAAATGCAACATATCTAGGCCCTGGTCAAATTTCTCCGCAAATTATCATATTGATTTCACTCACTTCAGCATTATTTGGGCCATTGCTGACATCATTGACATAGCTGTTCTGCTTGTTCCACTATCCGATGTTGAGAAACCACCATGACCATGACTTCCCAGGAGCTTTTGCTGCAAACCGTCAAGCCCTGCGGAACCTGGCCACAGATGCGCGGCTACCCAGCACCAGAACGCCAGTTCTTGGGCGCAGGAACCACTGTACAGCATCTGGGCTCGTTGTGCAGGGGAGACCGTCAGAACAACAAAGTCTTTGGGCTCAAAGGCGCGAGAAAAAACGCAACGGCTCTTCTGATCTTGATGATGCTATAGATCTTACCCATATGCTCCATGTATGGAATATTTACCAACATTTAACCCATAAATCACCCAGCTTTGTAGGTAAAGATACCAGCACCATGGTTCGCATTTGGGTTATGAATTCTTAGCATGTTGACTCGGCTGCGTATGGCTCGACCTACATTGGCGTCCAACACTAAACCGAATTGTGCATTGAGCTGTACACTTTTCGAGCGCTTTCACTTTCACCTGCCACCGAGCGCCCAACACTGATGCTTCTCTGCTCATCTATAAGCTGGTGCCCCATAGCTAAGTTGGTTCAACATAACTCTAAATGACTCCTGGGTCTTTGGTAGATATACAAACTCAGCAAGCCGTTGTGCTGTGTAATCTTCACACATGGGATTAACCAACAAACACAACTGAACCACCTTTACATAGTTTTGAATTTGCCTTACCCATTATAGGATCCATGTATGCTATATATGGCAACATTTACCATCAATATACCCACAATGTTAGCATATATACCAGCACCATGGATCCTATTGGTTATAAAAAACAGCACTATGTAGGATGGCTTTGGAGACTACCACATGGTTCCACGGATTTCCCACCTTCGTCGGATGGATATGGCAAACAACAAACGTGCCTTACCGTTGGGTTTGCCGGGCAAGACCTAAATCTGTGCGTTCTTTTTTTTGAATTATCTGCACATTTTACTGGAATGCTTGACTCCCGAAGGCTTGTGAATTTAAATCATATCGAATTCCCATGTTCAACAGGAGTTCCTTAAGGGGGCCACAATAAAGAGACATTCCCAACGGATTCCCCACATGGGTTCCCCATTGTGAAAATTTAAAAAACACTTCAAACAGATCTTAATATTCTCAGGTTTTTTCCAAGCAATCATGATCGGACTCCCGACCCCCGGCCTTTGCGACTTTGTGAATAAGCGCCTTCTTTGCAGAACAGAAACTGTCACCGCGAGGCCTGCAGTCGACTGGAAAATTTAAGTGCGATTCTCAACGACTCAACCGGAAAAAAATGACCAAAACACGTCGTTTAACCCTGGCCCTTTGATATGTATTCCAAACCATTCTGAAAGTCTTTTCGGGTTCCATGATCAATTATTGACCTGATTGTAGATTTCAGAGGTGTGCATATATGGCTCTGCAGCACCTGTATGTGCCATGGCCAACATCTGGTATATGTGGTATGGTCATCGATACCACAATGGACATCTTTATAAACATAAATTCCCTTTAATGCATTGATGACGATCCCCCAATTTGTATGTACCATTCTATACCAAACCATATTTTGACCTTGGCACATAAGTGCAGATATTATATGAATCAAAATCCCACAAATCACGCTTTGTGATTTTATTTTTGCCCTGCAGCTTCGGCTCATGAAAAAAACTTGGATTGATAGTAGATGGATGGTACAATAAACGTGCAACTCTTCCTTTAGTCAATACACTGATGTTCATAGACCCTTAAGTTTGTCTGCGGGTTGATTGGTTCATGTTTTAGTTGAAACTGACATTGCAAAATTCCAAACGGCTAAGGGGAACATCGCCTTTCACACTCATTTGTTTGAAATGATAAGCAATAAGTGTTGTTGTTTTTCTTTAAACAACCAACAATAGAGGTTGGTCTGAAAATAGGTTACCCAAAAATTAACGGTTTATCATATTGTTTTCCCATTCAAAAATTCCTATGTTATCGGGATTCTACGGTATATCCATTTTAAGACGCACCCGATTGAGACAGGTTGCAGCCGCTTCAGCCACCAACACTCCTGAGCATGATTTGACCCATGCAGGTGTCAAAAACAGTACGCCTTTATCAATTTGATGTGTCATTGTGTTATCATGTTTAGTACGTTTATCGTTTGTCATTATTATGTTCTAACTTGCGGTAATTGTTTGGTAATTTGGCATAACTAAATACCCTTTGGTTATTTAACATAGCCATGGAAAATCACAATTTTTAATAGGTAAACCATCTATTTCTATGGGCCATCTATACCATGGCTATGTAACAAATAACCAGAGGGTAATTAATAACAACACACATCACACTGTGTCAATGATTTACCATGAATTGCCTATTCATTGCCATTTCCCATGGCTATGCACCAATTTACCAGATGGTAAACTGTCATCCCGTTGGAACATGACGTTTCTGATGCTTGTCTTGCGGATTCTTCATTCGACACATGTATATATATATATATAGATGAGTCATTCTGGGAGGTGACAAATTGCGGAAAACCACATTACAGATGATTATAGATGTATTTTTGCTTGGGGAAACATTGGCAAAACAGGTTTTATATAAAGTATAAGCCGGGCTCGGACCACACCAGCATGCAGAGATCTGTGAATTCGTGGGCAAAACAAATGGCTACGAATCCTATCGCTGGGATCCCCAAGTCACCATGGTTTCGTCCTGCACTCCTGGTGGATCTGATTTTGGGGTACCCGGCCTGGTAAACATACAAAAAACTATTGAAAATTGCCATTTAGTTGGTGGATTTTCCCATTGAAAATGGTGGATCTTTCCATAGTTGTTTGTATGCTTACCAGAGGGTACCATGATTTTAGGAAACCTCCAAGATCCAAGTTGAAAATGGTAATTGGAGAGTGCCAAGGGAATTCAAAAATTCAACCATTTTTGAAAACACGAATCGTTTTCTTAGATATTTCCCATCATGTACCCCATCATTCCTGGCTATGTATATATATACCCATGCATTCTTTGTTGTTTGAGGGCCCTGTCTTTTGCGATGTTTCTTCCGGAGCCGCCATCTGGCTGCTCCTGCTTGGGGAGCTACCCCTACCCGCCGGCGGACCAAGTTTCCCTGAACAGCATCTTCAGGAGGAGGATCTTTACCTCGAATAAGTTTATGTGCAGCTGAGTTGATTTTCTCCCGGTGAATTCTAGGGTAAAACTGTTTTAGAAACTGGGAACACTGGGAAACATGGGAAAAACACATCTATGTAAATTCTTCAACCATCCAGCTGATCGTTGGCTAAATGTCGAATCCAAAACCTTTTTTTTTGCTGGTGGATGGTGAGGCCCAAATATCTGCCTGTTAAACGAAACAAGACTTTGCTGGACACACAAGTCGCACAGGCCGCCGCCCGGAGCACAAGTAGCCGCAAAGAACATAAGTTTCATATATTCCACCACGTTTTTTTTTTAAGAAAGGGTATTTTAACGATACGCACATACAGTTACATATATATATATTGGCCTATTGATATGCACTTATTTATCTAAACAATTTTAATATAGGTATTAGGTATATAGGATCCTAAGGACATGCAAAGCAGATGAGCTTGCCACTGTTGAAAAAACATGAAGAAACTTTGTGCAGTTTGCATTTGCCACCAAGCAACTGCTGATTGGTCGCCCAACTACCAATGTGTCCGTTGGAGGTGTAACGACGACAGGCTGGCCGCGGATATTCGGCGAGGGGAACCAGTAACCAGCCAAGAAAAGGGGTGCCCTCCGGTGCTTTAAGCCTTTGCTATGGAAAAGAACTCGTTTGAACATGATTCATATCTGGGTGAAATACCGAAACATACAGGGATCTAGGTGAAAAGACACGTTCAATCTGACTTGTAAATCACATCTAAATCCCAGCTCCACAGCTAGACCTGCTGGTGAGGCCTAGCGCAGACTTCAGTTTTCGCTTCCAGAGCTTGCTGGGCACTGGGGCCCAAGGTTAACAGCAGCAAACAATATAGTTGGATCAGATTCCTTTCGCACGGCGAATCTTTGATATACCATGCTGACAAAGTCTTCAGTGGCTTAGCTCAGAGTAGGTCAATATGTATCCTCATCAGGTATTCCCATCAGAAGTGAGAAAAATGTAGTTGTAGTCAGTATAAGTACCCCATAATGTTCCATGATGCTGGTATATTTACCTACAAGACTGATTCATTTTTTTAATAGATGTGTTTAACCATTCCGAACAAAATACAGCATCTAAAATATTGAAACGTCACACCATCAACATATATATATATATATATACACCCTCTGGTAATGACTAACATAGCCATGGTATAGATGGCCCATAGAAATAGATGGTTTACCTATTAAAAATGGGTGGATTTTCCATGGCTATCTAAGTATCAATCCCTATGGATCCAAATACCTGCTCCGAGGGGCAGTGTTTGGGGATGTATGGGTACGATTCAGAGGGTTAGCCGTACCTTCTCAGAAAGTATTTGGATCCATAGGGATATATATATATATGGATATATATATTATATCATATTATATGATATGATATTATATTATATTATATTAAATTATATTCTATTATATTATATACTCTATTAAATAAAATTATATTATATTGTATTCTATTAAATTAAATTATATTAGATTAAATTAAATTATATTATATTATATTATATTGTCTTAAATTATATTGTATTATATTAAATTAAATTATATTATATTACATTAAATTATATAATATTATACTATATTGTATCAAATTAAATTAAATTATATTCTATATATTAAATATATTCCATATATATATATATATATCATCTGCCATTTCAAAACGCCATAAGTTCCATTGCCACGCGCCATGTCCGACGTAGCCTGCGTGCGGCGCTGTAAAGCCAGACTTTTGGCGATGATGCAACCGATGATCTGAGCCAGGCAGAGAAAACTCCACCAGCGGAGAAAAAAAAAACACATATAGATACAGTATGTACTCACAAATATATCAGTATATCAGTATACATATATATATATATATATATATATAGATATGTGTTGATAGATCGATTACAGTAGCTATGTCTATATTATATATATATATTATATCACATATTATATATATATATATATGTTATATACATATTGTATACATAATTGTGGTACATCTTGTGCAGGACAGACCTAGACCAAAAGGTGTAATGCGCGAATGGTTTCCGTTCTGTACAGCCAGGTTCCCAAAAGCAAACATAGTTGTAACCGAGATGTTCAGGTGGATTCTTAGCCATTTCTCCTACAAGTTGGCGCCCCAGTTATGGGTCTATCCCCAATGACCCAGCACCAGGAACTAAGCTGGGGACAATGGTCGAAATCACGCAAAGACATGAGATCAATGCAAACCTCAGAAGAGCATCCCTCCAAAATGGTGCCGAATAAAGCTTCTTGGAGATAAAAACTGCTAAGGGAACATGTTTCTCAAGGAAATACAACCACAAGAAGCCAAACAACAACTTTGGGGACATTCAAGACAAACTCTAGTTGCTTGGGACTGACTGTGTTCCTGCATATTCAGCGGGAACTTTAGGTCCTTACCGTGTGTGGAACATAATTTACAGGCGACTGGACCCACCCACCCATGAAGTGTGTGTCTGCGAAGCTGGATGTTTCATTAGGGGAACCCCAAAAAGTGATATATAACTAATGAACATGTTAGCCCCCAAATCGATAAGACAGGGCGCTTAAAATTCTGGGTTAACAATGGATCAAATATGGTGCGACAACTGAAGCTGAGATCAGTGAACCATCTGATCTGGTCAAATTGTGATGATCTGCTGGTTCTGCTGGGAGATTCCTAATCCTTGCTTTCATTTATATGTATACTGATTTTTGGCGATTATAACATTTAATAATAACATTATAACATCTTTATAACATATATAAAACCAGCCAATCCTGATTTCTGGCCATTATCACATTACAGTTTCTTGTTGGAAGATATCTCCAACAATCACAACTACCTATCGGGCGCCCTTGTTCTTCAGCTCGGATCTCATGGGTCAGTTGCGATCCAGATGCTGATCCAGACATAAGTGTAAATTGAATGTATTATATTTAACTATGTATATATGTATATATATTGCAAATACATAGTATATTGATGTATATAGAATCTTCAAATACACCATGGACACCACATCTGAAAATGAACTAATGACATGAATCGCCTATCTTTTTCCCTTAAATCTCAGACATTTGGTCCCACCAAGGCGCCAAATCATGCCGGCACCGGCACCGCTGGACTTCAAACTCTCCACTTCGGCATCCTGGGAGGCTGAAGTCGGAAAAGGCCGGGAATGGGACTGGGGACGTTGTTTCTTGGAATAGAAAATTATGTCTGATGAGGTCACCTCCCCCTACTGCTACTACTACCACTACTACTACTACTACCACTACTACTACCACTACTCCTACGCCTACTCCTACTCCTCTACTCCTTCCTCCCTTCCTCCCCCAGTACTAAACTGGTAGTGCCGGTGGCTAATGACACTGCCTACAGCGTTAGTCGTCTACAGGTACTCGTCACAGGACGCACACGGTGCTAAACTGATCGACCAGTACTGTACTCATTTGGTATGCGATGCGGTCCAAAGGTTGTTCAAGCAGGCACTTGCTACTCAAGCTGCTTCTGATCTATGGCTCTGTCTTCATCTCTTCTTCTTCCTCTTCTTCCTCTTCTTCCTCTTCTTCCTCTTCTTCCTCTTCTTCCTCTTCTTCCTCTTCTTCCTCTTCTTCCTCTTTTTCCTCTTCTTTCTCTTCTTCCTCTTCTTCCTCTTTTTCCTCTTCTTCCTCTTCTTCCTCTTCTTCCTCTTCTTATTCTCTTCTCTTCTGCTTCTCTCTCAGGCTTCCACCTGGCGTGAACATCAACTTCCCTTGGGGCAATCTCTCTCCGCTTCCACCCTTTCTCCTTCCATGCAGCAGTCTGCTGTCAGGCCAGAGGCTCATACATAGTACCTGGCGCTACTTTGCTGGGGGCGGTGCTAATTTGGTATACGATCAATTGTTACAGCCAGCACTTGCTACACAAACCGCTTCCATCTTACGGCTTTGTCTTCGTCTTCCTTTCTTATTCTTCTTATTCTTCTTCTCCTTCTTTTCTCTTCTGATTCTCTCGCGGGCTTCCACCTAGAGTGCACATCAAACTCCCTTGGGGTCACCTCTCTATGGCCGGCGGGCTTGCCGACGGCAATTAAATATAAAAACATCTATTAAATTATCATATTATAAGTATATAAACATAACTTCTATCAACCTATGGTATCTGTTTTGGGCTTTGGAGTACCTCCAAGCATCAGAACAACATTTCAACTGGGGATTCAACATCGGCAGATCTCACTAAGTCCATTGGGGTCACCAAACCTTCCGGAACGAAACATCACAAGACATCTATCTTAAAGCCACCCACCATACATTCAAGACATAGAAATAAACAAAACCCCATTCTTCTCTAATATCTTGGTCCTCCCCCTTACCATCATGACATGAAACACACCCCACGATCATCCCTTGTAACCCTTGACAGTTATGGGGAGAATTACTTCCTGGGAGCCATTGTAAAGGGGAGTATCCCATAGAAAATCCATGAAAGTCCTATGTCCCAAAAAATCCCAAATTAAGGGACATTATTCGTAATTTTTCATGTTATGCTGGGATAATGAATCCTAAGTATTATTCCAGTCACGTCGCAGGGAAGTCACTGACTGAGTCAACCACATCAGCCAGGTACACCTACAAATACCTGCCAAGGGTCAGCTGCTTGGGAGAGTTTCTGAAAATAAAAGGAGGAGATGTCCCTCGAAGAATGCACCAGCTTCCAGTTCAGCAGTCCCTTCCCATCATACCTCAGCTACGTTGGCTGGGAGAACCATGGAGGCGAAACGCCATGGAAAAGCTGGAACTGGGCGCCTGGAAGAATCGCGGCTATAGGATGAGAGCAACAGAATATTCGACTGGAAGTTGTTCCATCAAAATCTCACTGGAAATCTGAGTGGAAACAAACACGATGATTTCGATACTGTGGTTAAAGACTCTTAGTAGCTCCTTGCCCAATCAATGGGGAACATGGATACAACCATAGCTCCTTTCATTAGCTCACTCCATGAGTTTTCGAGAAGTCCGTCTGACATTCTTTGTAGCAAGGTCATCTTTCCCATTCCATGTCCCATCCTTTGATTTTTGCCAGACATGTTGCGTGAAACATCAACGTTGGACGGAAAGCAATCAGGGTGCATCCATGCCACCAGAAACAACACACATATCAACCAGTCAGCTGGATTGATCATGGTAGTCACTGTGGGAATGCATTCTATACCCTTCAAACAAACCAACCCATTCAAATGGCTGGACTGTTCCCCTGAATTACAGATGGTTCTATCCTTTTTGTTGCTTCTATTGTTTTCTCATGTTATCTCATGTTATAGTTATATCCAATCCCTCCAGTGGACAAATAATATTGCTTCGGCAAATCCATCACTTGCCCGACATCCATCTATATATCGGAAAGGGGGATTGTGCTGGCTGCCATTATTATCAAACACTTGCTGCCATTGTTGCTTCAAACATGAAAAAAGTCCTACTTTGGCCAAAAAACAAGTTCCATCCTCTGCTTCTTGGTTTAGAAACGTCAGATGTACAATTTTTGTTTCCAAACCTTTTTGTCTTGGATACAGTTTGAAAACAATTGGTTACTATTTTTTTTGAAAACAATGTTTGGTTATCTAATCTAAAATAATGTTTTTTTCCTTCCCATCTTGGTCTAGGAAGTCCTATCGTGATTCATATTCTCCAATGTTGGCCCACAACTGCCATGTCGGGTCGGACAAACGTCGCGAATCCATCGCATCTAGGACCGTGTCACCTTGAGATCTCCCACTGAACGGTTTCCATCCTTAGCCGATATCCGTAGCTCCCACCCTCTCTGTTCTCGATAGATGAAACACTCTCGTGACACAGGAGTTCCATGGATTTCCCATTGCAGCGTTTACATGAGGGCAAATCCGATTTCATAAAACATCTGAGTCTCAAAACATGTGACACAAATTCCAGTAAACACATTCTATAGTTTTAAACCAAATACTTCAAACGCTGTAACCAGTTTGACACTCTTTTTGCTGAGTTTCATCTCCTCCTCCCCCCCAAAAAAACACATTCCGCCAAACTCATCTTCGCAAATTAGGGTGGAACATTACACGGTATAGGATTCAAATTCATTACTACATAGCAAGAACCTGTTTCGTGTTGTTTAATTCCCCGTGTTTGATGCTAAAATCACAATGGTTACCCATCATTCTCCGTTATTACAAACTACTAGGTGCATCCAAATGTTTGAACATTGGGATCATCAGTTACTATAATTGTATTAAACATGACCGTTATCATTCGCATTATTGCGTACAACTATTGATGATATACCTATTTGAGCCTATTTCACAGTTTGCTATGGTATAGATGGCCCTTGGTTTAATGATGTATGATTCATGATGATTTACCCTCTGGTAAACTTTCACATAACTATGGAAAGATCCACCATTTTCATCGGAAAATCCACTATTTCTATGGCCATTTCCAATAGCAAACTGTTAGTTTACCAGAGGGTAACAATGAGCTTCTCTTGTCGTAACAAACGGTCATTCAGAACCTTTTTTTACGGAAGGTGAAATCCCACCACTGATACGATGTTTCTGGATGACCTGACCAGTTACAAACCCTGACCAGTTTGCGTCAGAAAAAAACAACTTGCTTTGTAGATCCCATTAATGCTCTATGGTGCTGGTATATTTACCTACATAACTGTGCCATTTTTGGGGTAAATGTAGGTAAATATTCCATACATGGAGCATTTGGGATGTTTGTAGAATCAACACAAAAAACCACTTGAAAACAAAACAGAAGATTTTTATGTCCCTTCCCTTTTTGCTCACTATTATAATGAAAAAAACATCCGGAGACAACCTGACAAATTACAGCAACACAAAGGACAATAATACACCTCTTCCATCTGTGGTTAACTCCATAAACCATCCCCATGTTGAGATATGTGGCTGAATTCTATTGTTTATGGGTAGATATATTTGTTTTTGTATATATATATATGGGCTTCGTAAACCAACATCAAAGATTGATGGAAATCATCCCTAAAGTATATCCCATAAACCATCCCTAAGTCACCATGGCCCTGGAAGTCATCCCCAAACGCCTGGGCTTCTGGGCTTTCACCGACGAACCGCAACGAGCGTCTGCATGGCGAAGAGGCCGCGCATCTCGGAGGTCAATTGGTGGAGACCTCGGGTCATTAGGATGAAGATCAGCTGCTTCGTGGCATCGCGTTCCTGGCGTCGTGAGTTGTGGAGATATAACCATGGTGAAAAACTGTGTTTTTCACAAAAAAAATGATATTCATCGTGTGTATTTATGTATATATATATGTATGTATTAATGCGCGAATAAAAACAAATAACTTTCGCGAATCTTTCGCGAACCCTACCTTTATCTTCGCGGAGGTCTCATGTTAAAATCTTTCGCTAAATCTTTCGCCCAAACAAAATACTTTCGCAAACTCAGAAAAAACTGTCGCGGGTGGTCTCATGTTGGAACCCTGGCGGCCTTTGATCTCTACATGGACCTTTAGGTCGACAATAATATAATATATATATATATATATGTAATATAATTATATATTATAATTGATGATCATACGATGATTATATATATATATATATATATATCATGGTCATGTACTATTGATGATTCGTCCTACACAATTACACAATGATGATAGGCTTTTCGGGCCGGGGTGGGGATCAAGATACTGAAAAATCACAGCACCGCAAAAGGAGTTCTGTGTGAATAATGACACAGTTAAAGCCCTTTTCTAGTTACCCTCTGGTAAACTAACATAGCTATTGATCATGGCCATTTATAGTGGATTTACCCATTAAAAATAGCGATTTTCCATAGCTATGTTAGTTTACCAGAGGATATACATGGTCATAAATGGTAATAAGTGGTAAGAAATGGTGATAAATATAGTTAATTATAAATGGTTTTATCATTCCATAAATGAGGTTTGAACTGACTCATAGCTGGTTTTCCAGGGCTATAACTGTAAGAACAAAACCACTCTCAACTTGGAGAGTTTGACGGATAATGACCAAAATTCACAGGAAATCTTATGGAGAGATAATGATATAATAACGAGGAACACTGGGGATTTATTCAATCATTTGTGACCCCAGAAATCATCATCATGAACTACAGGAACAACAAAATATCAACGAAAACAGGGATGACTGTTCTGTTTTCCCATTTCCACATCTTTCCATTCGAAAACCACCATGGATTCCTCCTCCTTCAGTGATTTTTCCATATCCAACATCTCCAGTGAATCTCCAGTGAAAACGCCAAGGGTCAAAGACCGCCAGCAGCGTCTCATTCATCAGTTTTCGGGATTCCTCAACAGAACTGGGACAGCCACTGCATTCGCAGCGGGACGACCGCTTCGAGCCGGCACTCCAGATGTTGCTGGTCTTCCACTGCACTTCGCACCTGGAACATGGGAAAAAAAACACGAAAACAAGGTTGGTGCAATGTGGGGACCCAGTGAAATGTTTGTTGGTTTATCTCATTTAACTATAGTTTTAAGCCGTTTGAAGTTCCAGCCTGATTCATCCAGTTATAAACCAACTTAGCCTGCTATGGGGTCCCTCGGTGTGGGAAGAGGTGGGAAGAGGAGAGGTTTCTGTGAACACATTTACTGTGTGATGCTGAAAAACCGCACCAAGAAAAGAAAGTACCATGCCTGCTGTCAGGAGGAGAGAAAAACCAAGACAACATACTGTATATATATATAATCTATAAATTGTGTATTATATCTAGTATAGTATATATATATATATATACACTCTATAAATATATATATATGGTATATACACTTGTATGAACACAAATATATATATATATTATAATGGACAATGTATAGATTCGAAACAAGTTTGGTCTTTTTTGAGCTGCAACTTTTGAAGATTATCCCTGGAATGTCAGGATTCACAGTGACCCTGAAGAGAACATCACTATGAGACTTGGGAAGTGAATCCATGTAATAAGCTATTATTATCAGGCTAAAAAAACACATTCACTTGCCAGAACACACTATTATGAAAAAAAACATATTCCTTTGTTGTTTCTGAAATTAGTCTAATTGGACTTGCACATACTTGCAAACAAAGTCTAAAGAATGTAAGGACATATCAATCAATGAGCTTCGAAGGAAAGATATAGCTTCCTCTGTCCTTTGCAATGTGAAACAAAAACAATCATCTATCAATGAACTTCATCTATCATCTACTTGTCAATCATTAATCAATCGGAAAGCTCTCTTAGCTCCCTAAAAGTCCCACCAGATAATTAGTCATGAAATTCCATGATACTCTGATACTCGCATACCAATATGAGACCGTCAATATCTCATGTACATGGTGGTATAATCATCAATATAGATTGATATAGACACAGATTGAGTTAAGGGAAAATATTAACCGGAAACCATGGATTTTCCGATAAAACAAAATGGGGGTGTCCGGTTTAATAAAACAGTTCCCCTCAACCACTCCGTGGAAATTAGCAACTGAGCAATGTTCAAAATCCCTCCATCGTTCCGTTATATTGGTTAATAAGGCTTCCCCTATTGGATTATTTATATATATATATATTTAAATCCACAATATATTGGGTAGTAGAAGTATAATCTCCAAACTAAGCATCAACCAACAGGGGTTTAGCAGCCACTGCTCAGATTGAAAACCGAAGCCGAGGCAACCAAGGCACAACAAAGGACAGCGATCATTGTCGAAGACGCCCTTGCAACATCCATTGGAGCTTGGTGCTTTACCATCATCACCTCGATGGTCTGGATACAAGGTTTTTTTTTCTTTTTCGGGCCCTGTAGATAGGTAACATATGATCTTTTTGACGGGGTTAAGTAGGTTTATGGCAGATATAACTATAGTCTATAGATCAAAAAAAAAATTAGTTGGGGTTGCAAACCAACAAACATAGCTGAGGGGCCCACATTGCGACAAAATTCTGACTATTATCAGCAAGCTTATCAGGCCACTTACGAAGTGGGATGATCCGCACTTGGTTTGGTGCCTCAAAACCATGGGTTTTTCCCCCTTGATCCAATGGTTTATCCTATTAAAGGTGGTTTTTTCCCCCAGGAGTTGGTTTAGAAGCCCTCCAGAATGTCTACCATCAACCCGGAGTTTGTGAACTAAACCAACTTCGCGAACTGAACAAATTTCGGGGCAATGGGGCATCGTTCAGAAAGCCCTTAATGACATCATTTCCAGACCTTTTTTTTTTCTAAAACTCAAAAAGATTTTGATTTTCGGCCAATTCTTCACGGATTGCTTGACTCTATGGATTGGTTTCTTGGGGAAATCTGCTGTCTGGCAGTGCTGGCAGTTCCCGTAAATGGGAAGATTGACTGGATCATGATGAGCATATTCATGATTATTATTTCAGAATCCAACAAACCTAATGTAAGATTCAAGTTTGTTGAACCTTCAAACCATGATTGTGGATCACAACTTGGCGTGTATTTGTTTGCAATGCTCAAGTCAACCTGGGCTATACCCATCCTATTCCCAAGATTCCAGGCATCAGAGTTCGCCAAGCCGCAAACATAGGAGAATTCGGGTGTGGCCACAGGACCTCAATGACGCCAGTTGGGGAATCATTTCTTCAGTGCGTTCCTCCAATCACTATGACTATGAATGACCAGAAATTCTAGGCTTGTTGAATGCAGCTTTATTAGGTTATATAAATATGTATATATATATATATATATATATTTCAAAGCAGCACCGTTCAGTCACTTGTCTTCAGGTCATTCGTCTTCGACAGACACTTGCGGCTCAGGAGAACCAAACAAGGAGTCTTAGCGGATTTGGAGGTTCAGGCGAACCTGTCGGGG
>Ga0126342_10004462_pt1 | contig 23927 bp, 17 predicted proteins | sample Cyp1metagenome_FD_92528 | JGI IMG/M metagenome (GOLD analysis project Ga0126342, IMG submission 92528) | Coral microbial communities from Lord Howe Island, Old Settlement Bay, Australia - Cyphastrea 1 metagenome | ecosystem: Host-associated > Invertebrates > Cnidaria > Coral ...
AAAGGGGATCAATTAAAAGTCAAATTGGCCAAACTGAAATTTTCGGAAATTGGAGATGGATGCCTGTTTTTAGTATTAGGGGGACGTTTAGTATTAGGAGGAAGGGATTATATATATACCATGCATGGATCCTATGGGAATGGTATCAATGGTATTTTCATGGTGAAGATTACCACTAACTTGGCCACCCCTATGGCACTATGGACTACCCACTGCTTGAGGTTCATCCGCAAGATGCGTGAGCTGATCCTGCGCGTTTTGACGGTGACCAACGTTGATGAGACCCTCATCAAGCGCGGCACCGAATGGGGACAGTGGCACAAAGACAGCAAGAAACGCTATGAGATTCCCATGGTGTATATAATGATTGTAGTGGTGAATTTAGTATATTTTAATGGGGTTCTATGGGATTCATGGGATTTTCATGGATTGGTTACCCGCTGGTGGTTGAACATGGCGAACTGGGCATCCACCATTTATAGATGATTTTCCCACGACAAAAGCTCCATGTTGTCGGGGATGTTCATAGCTATGTTACATCGCCAGAGGGTATATGTATGGTCATTTGCATAAGTATGGTCGTTGCAAATATATTCGCTGGCAGCATATTATTTGTTGAAAGATTTTCACATGGAGTGTCCCATGTTTGAAATCCAATAGTTTAACCCAAAAAAAAATGTTCCTCATTGTTTCATAGTGATATATTCGAGGTAAATTCGCCCCATGTTCGAATTATTTTAAGGCAACCCTTTCATACCCTTTCCATGTTGCCCACCTTGCATCCCATGTGTTCTGTATGGAACTCGCATGTTTGTTGGTCAATGTCCAATCCATCCATCCATTCATCCATCCATCCATCCATCCAGCCATCCATCCATCCATCCATGTAATTCTCTAAAATTATTAATTACTATTATCTATTGTTATGACATGATTGCTGTTCTGGTTACCATTTATATATATATATATATTATTACATATACACATCAATTTCTGAAGCTTAGAAAATCGGCTTCACATCATGCAGGGTTTGCTTTGCCAAAGTCCTCAGGGATGACCTGGATGCCTTTTGCGACGCGGCGACGCACAAGCAGTACACCTACATGTGCGCGTCGCGCTACGATGATGGCATCGTTGGGATTTTCGTGGAACTTTTCTGAAGATAACCCATGCAAAAAAAAAGGCCATAAATAAAGCCTTTGAAAGACCTGGACAATCACCATTTTGTTCAAGGTAAATCATCGCATTAAGTTATCAAGTCGAAGTAAATGGTGGCAACACCATAGCGAGCTGTTGAATAGCCAGATGGCAAAAGCGTTGATTTTACACAGTTTTAGTTATTTGAATTTGGGAAAACTGTGGCGACATGTGGATGTCAGAATCAAATCATTTGGGATTCTTGGGCAATGTTGATGCTCCGATGTTTTTCGGATTTCTCAGTCGATTTGTCGGAGATGCCCCTTTTTTTTTGGCGATGGGCAACTTGATGATTGACCGTTGGAATGTTTGGGGCACCCGCATCTGATTTGGGGTCAGGGACCCCACAACCAAGCACTGGCTGGATGGATTTCACCCAAACTTGTCTGAGCTGAACATTTTCAATTTTGAGATGCCTGTATTGATTAATTATTGGAATGTATATATAATAATATAATATATATATATATGATTCATGTCCCCAAAACCATTTCCACCGGTTTCTGCCGCATTATTTTTGTGGTTGGGAGCCTCCACATTTTGCGGGAGTCCGGGATATTCTTCGGGCGGTGCCACTTACATTGGGAACCAGATCATTGCTCTAAGGTGGGCCCAACCCTCCCCAAGATGGTGGTTCTTAGCCAGATATTGAAGACTCTGAATGATCTTGACCAGTTTATTGGTGCAGAATGCAGCAGAATGCTGCAGATGTGTTTTTCTCCATGTCTTCCTCGCAAAACACCACATGGGTATGGGTCAATACCTATTAATACCCCATTTTTAGTGGGTTATTCACATCCATAAATCCCAGCTATTTTGATGTGAACTACAGGGGTACTATTGGTTTTGACCCATCCCCACATCCCCACGTCATTTTTCCACGGAATCGGAGACTGCAGACGTCCCCTCCGCGTCAGATACTCACAGGGCATTCTGCGTGGATTGATCAGCGACTTGCCACGGAAATTGGCCGGAGCCGCCGGACTTGAAGCTGAAAGCCCTACAAAATAGGGGAAAACACCATGAAAAACAAATGATTTAATGGGATTTGATGGGGAAGCAATGGGATACATATACATATATATATATAATTATATATAATTATATGTGTATATATATATATATATGATAATCATATGATACGCTGTCAACTGTCAACCTAAGATGATTTGGGTGCGTCTTGACATGGAGAAGTTATCTCCCCCAAACGGCCATTTTTAGCGGAGGAAAGATCTATGGATCATGGTAGATCCTAACCGTTAGCCATCCACGTAATGTGGGTAAAACAATGGAATGGTTTATACCACCTATTTATGATGATTTTGGGGATGGATTATTTTGTTTTACCCACATTAATGTATATGTTGTTACTATATGTTACTATACTCTTGGATATGTTGGGCGCAAATCATGGCACATTTATGGAACATATTTCACGGACGACCTGAGTAAGTACATGGGTAGTTGACTGGTTAGCTAGCTGGTTGGCAACATGGATTGCACTCTGGTAAACGTTTACATTGCTATGGAAAATCACAATGTTTAATGGATAAATCAACTATAAATGGCCCACCATGTAAAATTGGGTTAAATCAACTATTTTGACTGGGCCATTTTCAATAGCTATGTTAAATTACCAGAGGGTACAACATATCACCAGTTAATACCAGTTATCGATCCCAGTAGCCTCTGAGGGAGTACGACTGGGGTATGATTTGGGGGTATGATTCGTACCTCTTCAGGAAGTTTTTTGGAACAGGCACGGATTCATCGGCAAATTGACCTTGAACATCAATTCTCAGGCTTAATGTTTGAATCATTTTTATTTACCCTCTGGTTATTTAACAGAGCCATGGAAAATGGCCCATTTATAGATGGTTTACCTATTAAAAATGGTGATTTTCCATGGCTATGTTAAATAACCAGATGGTAACTACTATAACCAAAAACGGTGATTTCAGCGGGATTCAATCATTGAGCATCAATTCAATTTATTCAATTTCACCGTAAACATGGGGAGATACCATCAGGAACCATCCCCAAGTCATCTCCACTGGTATGTTTTTTTTTTTTACAATCCCCAAATGATAGTTGTTTATGGCAGCCAGGGTTCCCACATTATTGTTGTTGATTATTATTGGTAGTTATATCAGTTATAAAAATATTATATATATATATATATATATGTATATCCCACTATTTCCTCATTCTTGCTGGTTATACTTATATATATATATATATGATATAGTTATATAATTACATATCATTATATCTCCATATATCCCCATATATCTCCATATATATATACACATAATTATATATATTTATACATATATCATCCATATATACTCCATGGATTATCCCATAGATGATCCCTTGATATCCATTGATGTCATCCCCTTGAGATCGAGGCATGTGCCCCTTGCAGCGACAACCGCTGCAATGCCTCAGTGAGGCCGGTGGATGGAAAACGGTGGTAAACATCCCATTATAGGGTTTCAACCATCCTTTTGGTGATGCAGGATTTCGCAACCATCCACAGATATCCACAGTATGTCAAACTAAACTGTATGTTAAAGTATATATGTTGAACTATGTAGAACTATAGTTCAACTAGTTTAGTATGCCGTAGTTTTGATCATTAAAAACCACCCTTTTTTTGTTGTGGCTTTTCATCGTACGTCAATGATGTTTTTTGCCAGGTGCTGACGGACTATCACAAGAGCAACCATGCAGCAGCTCGGAGGTATAAATCACCATTTTTATATAGAGGTGGTATATGTTTACCATTCCCAGCCATGGCTGGTTTACCCTCTGGTAAACATACAAAAAACTATGGAAAATCACCATGCTATTAATGGGAAAACTCACGAACTAAATCACCATTTTCAATAGCTATGTTAAATTACCAGAGGGTATTATTGTTGTTTCGCACCTAAATGATATTAAATGATATCTGACTAGGTCTCTAACTTCTTAAGCATGTTGTGTTTCCGTGTTTTCTTAGAGTTGGGATGGTCATTTTGATGGAGGAAAGATGAGGAACATGAGGAACATGGAATTGAGAACATGAAACACTGCGTGAGTATCCAAGTTTGGCCGGTTAGCATTCTTTTTCTGTAACAAGATTTGTTTGGACCTTGTCATTGATAGGGTATCGGCTACTCATGGCTACTCGATTTTTATAGGACCTGCATGATCCTGCATGATCCTTCAACGGCTTTGCATGTTGGGTTTTGCAGATCATTTGATTCACTGCTTGGTGGTGACTGGAACATTGGTTTAGTATGGGGTAATGATGGTTAATCATGGTTAATAATCACTGGTTGGTGGTTTGGAACATGAATCTTATTTTCCATATATTGGGAATGTCATGATCCCAACTGACGAACTCATATTTTTCAGAGGGGTAGGTTGAAACCACCAACCACTCAACACTCGGTTTCGCTACACTCATGTCATGTTGTGGAAACCACGTCCTCCTTTTGGGCACCTGGCAGCTCACCTCGGAGGTTTTGCGTGTGGATTTGCGTTTGAGCCCAGTCAGCCGCCATGATTGGTAGATGCTGGGTACATTTTCAGGCTTTAACCGAGGAAATATGATCAAAAATACACATGACCATAAGAAAAAATCATAGGTATAATCTCATGAAGAACATTGAAGAACCAAGAAAATCATGATCATACTGTTCTTGGAAAATGGCCAAGGGTAACTGAAGGCGACTTTTAAGCCTCCTATAACTGTCGTCCTTTGTCGTCCTTTGTTCAGCCAGGTTGGGCAATATCCGGAACTGTCTCAGTTGCTTCACTCCATGCCGGGACGCCGAAAACCCTTGGAACACCCGGATGGGCCTAGCCGTTGACCTCCGATGCTTTCGGATCATACTCAGCGCCCAGGTGTCGTTTCGGTGGCACCCCGCACTTCGATGCCAAAGATGTTGGATGGCCCAGGGCGCAGGAGTTGGGACTTGCCATGAACTGCAGATGGTGTTTTGCTTCAGACTCTGAATGGATTTTTATTGGTGTGCATTATGTTTGGTATATGTTATATCTGTTGATTATTATTATTGTTATTGTTATATTATATTATTTTTATTCTATTATTATTATCATCATCATTATTATATATATATTACATATGATGATTAAGTTGATTAATTACACAACTTTGCAATATGGTTGACTGCCACTCTTGAGCGACAGCTTGCCACCGTTTCCACTCATCCTGGTTCAGGTGGAAACGTTGTGCAAGCAGGTAGAAGGCTTGCTTTCCCAAAAGGGGCCTTCTGCCATGGAAAAATCCGAGACCCGCCCGCAGGCCTGACAGAGCAGGTGGTCTTGTGTGAAATTGATGCAGAGTCCAACGGTGCAATTAATTGATCCTGTAAAAAGTGGCGGAGTTTTATCAAGGGATACACTCCAGCCACTAACCATCAATCCTAACTTCAGTTGGATTGTGCCAGTATGTGCGAAACAGGCACTAAGAACACCTTGTGAAAAGACGTGGATTTGTTCTGATCCAAACGGTATTTGTCGACTGAAGAGTTTTAGCAGCAGATTGTCACTTTTGGATACTATTTTAGGGGGTACCCCTAATTAATCAACCAGGGCTTATAGGCTTATTTTATCCGGGGTTGGCTTTAAATGGAAAGTGATCTAGATATATCTAGATCCCATATTCGTTGCGTATCCCCCAGTTGTTGAGCTTGATATCATTGGCGCGCTTTTTGCACACTGATACTCCAATATTTGTTCACATCCAGGAAGAATTTGGTTTCCTGACGAAATCCTTTCCACAAACGCGGGCCACAATCTTTGCATCAATATGATTCGTTGAGAGGATATGGTAGGGATTGGTATATAGCCGCCTTTGCAGGATATTTAGCCATACAGATTTAAAGACTTATGAAGATATGTATCTGCAGCCATCAAGAAAAATATAGATATCTTTTTTATATAGAAAGATATTCAGCTATCATTGATGCAGATATTTAGTTTTCCGTTGGTGCCAAAAGATGGGTAACAGCTGTTGGTTTCCCCTTCAGCGCCAGCCTGGCTTCTCAGGGTACCAAGAGGAAGGCACAGGAGGTCCGTCCTGTGCTGACCGTTGGGCCACACAATTCATGCAAAGAACAAGTTGGAAAATGGCAACAAAGCAGGAGCAGAGAGGTGTATAGTGATGGGGTCCACTTACCTCCGTGCAGTTGTAAATCGTGCTTCTCCAATTGTGATTTTCTTGATGCCAACTATCCGTTGACTCTTTTCCTGTGTCAACTGTACCCGAGCTAAACACTCACATTTTGAGGGTTCTTACCATTTGGTAAGCTTTGCAATGGAAAATCACCATCTCAAAAAGACGCCATGTTCCATGAAAACTCTTAGATTACCATGGAAAGTCACCATCTCTCCCATTAAATCCCATGACAGGTGCCTGAACGCCCAAAAAGGGGTCGTCCCAGCGGACAGGCGGGAGAGCAAAGTGTTTCCAGGATGTTTGTTTCATATTTTTCCTCCATCATTTCCCAGGTTTCCGTTTTTGTTGGATGGGGATGTTTGATGATAATTTCTCCGTCATTTCCAGGTTTCCAACTGCTCTATCTATGTCAGGGGTTGCTATACAAGAAACCCATGGAAGCCAATCAGACAAAACATGTTCGACTTGACCTTACTTGGCCACTTCCAATGCCAGGGTCATTTTTCAGGTGGCAAGCCGCAGGCACCATTTTTCTGAAGTAGTGAAACCTGGAAAAATCGCACGGCATGGCTAGATCATTCTTGGCTTTCCAGGTCATTTTCTGATCGCTGATCGCCACTATGAGTGGCTGATGAGCTACCATTGAATAGAGTTTGGACGTGCTTCCTTCCACTTTGTGGCTTGCATGCAGCAATCTGATATATAAATATATAGTAAAACATAATGAAACCACCCCCCATTTTTTGCAGAAAATTGATGATTGGAGGTCTATGGCTATGGCACTGGGTCTAGCATGGTTAGTATCACCCTTCTCTTGGCTGCAATGGGCAGGGCAAGAACAGCAAGAGGAAGAAGGCGGAGGAGGTTGGCCCCGGGGGCGTCTGGGCTAGGCAGTTCGCTGGTGAACAGTTGTAGGTTAGCGATAGCTCAAGATATTCTAATCTGCAAGTGAAAATTTAAAAAACAATCATGTCCATGTACCCTCCGGTAATTTAATTTATAGCTATGGCTATGAACAATTTAAGATCAAGTCGAACAAGTTTTTCCTGATTTTTGTTGCTTGAAAGGCTTCCATGGGTTTCATGTAGAGCAACCCCTGACATAGATGTCGAGAAGTTGCGGACACCTGGAAATCATGGAGGAAACATCATCAAACTAACATCTTGGAAGTGCTTTTCTATCTCCTTGGAGGTTTCTGCATATACTGCCCCAAATTAACACCATCATACAGAATCATACACCATCAATTTGCCATTCTGCAGCTGTTCAGATGTGTCCCTAAACGTCCTAGCTGTGTGTTTCGTTTCCGCAGAAAAATCTCCGTCCTTTCCCTGAGGATGAAACTTACCCATTGATGGGTTATCAACTTCCGGCCATGGCTGGCTGGAGATGCCAACTATTCTCCGAGATGCCATGGCCAAGTCAGGGCCAAGTCGTCGATAATTGCCGGCGACCTCCGGCACCATTTTTGTGTCGAAGTAGGACATCGAGATCTTTTTTCGCAGCTGAGGATGCCAGTCTGGTCCTGACGGAGGGAGGCAAGCAGGCTTTTCTTCTGAAGTGCTGCTGTTTGGCGCTGCGCCCAGGTCATTGCCATGCCTTCGCGGCCCTTTGAAGGTCCTGCTCTGGATGTTTTCTTCTGGCAAGTTGCATGGCAGACCCCTTTCCTTTCATGGTTTGAAGGCATTGCGAGAGGGTACACGGCCCTTCTGCGTTTAGGGACTCTCTCGATAGGCTGCTGTGGGAGGGTCTCATCCATGCACTTCACTAGGCTGTGCATAGCTGCGTGCAAGTGTTGAGTGACTTAAACACAGAATCCAACCCGTTTGGAAATGCGGATGGCATAATCGATGTTTGCAAAAAGTCTTGATGGTTGGGTCGGCATGGTGGGCAAAAGGCGATACTGAACTGGCGCCTGCTTTTTTCTGCACGTGGCAGGGGTGATAACGGCCAGGAATTTTCAAACATGGGATATGGGGAATGTCATGGGGAATTCACTTATTCTTGGATCGTCAAAGATCTTCAAATAATTGCATGGGGAATTCACTTAAATATGGGGAATATCATGGAGAATTCACTTATAGTTACATCAACATCTTCAATAAAAACAAAAATGCAAATCGAGTCAGCGATCATGGCTACACTGGCTATCTCAGGGCCGTAGGGAAAACAAACCAACGACCTACAGGGTTGATCCAAGCGCTATCTATTGTAGCCACAAGGAGGAAGATTGGACATTGTTTCTTTATATTTTCTTTATCTACCAAGTTCACCTCCTTATATCTTGGGTGTTGGGAGCAACAACCCTCTTAGTGATAGACTTTCTTAAAGTGCCATTTTCATCGATTTCATGAGTGATATGTCCTTTTTTCGAAGGATGATCATGTTTCTAGTGAGTTGCCACTTTTATAAACCAACCATTCAGCGGGCAACACGACATTTTGACCAAGATGGCGATCCATAGTGGCCCCTTTCCGGGAGATATTCGTCCATGGTGAACTCTCCATTTTCGACAGGAGTTCAGTCCTTCCAAGAAGAAGAAGGCCGAGGCAATGGCCACAAAATTTCAGACATGGCTCTGGAAAACACTACGGTCATTGGATTGGTTTAAGGGAAAATCTACAGGAAACCATGGTTTTTACCATCAAATATAGGGCTTTCCTATGCTTTCCTGTAAATTTTCCCATCATCCAATTCTATGATACGGGGATATCTTGGATGATGTACTTTCTTAACCGTCAACATAGTCAGTGATCCTGGCTATGTAATGGCTAATGAGCCGGAAAGACTGGGATGTACAATGACGAAATAACCCATGGTAAATGATAGCCACAAGGACGAACCGTGGTACTGTTTCTTTGTATACCCCCCCTTGTATCTTGTGTGTTGGGAGCAACCCTCATTAGAAGTGATAGACTTTACTACATCATAATTGCCATGTCACTAGAATTTCTCTAGTGACATGTTCATAATTTTTCGGTGGTGATTTTCAGTCGTTTCTAGTACCTTCTGGTAAACTAACATAATGGAAAATCACCATTTTTTTATGGGCAATTCCGCTATAAATAAGTCATTTTCAATCCTTATGTTAGTCATTGCCAGAGGGTAGTTTCTAGTTTCTAGTGACCATTTTGATGAGAAACCAACCATTCACCACTTAAAACACGAGTGGCCCACACCGATGGATCCCATGTGGCCCAGGACTCAGATAGCGATGCCAAGACAGAGGCGGAGATACCCTGATCCGATGGAAACACATCCGAAATCGCTATTTTTTGATGGACAGAATATGGAAAAATGACAGATGAAGAGAAAGTATAAGTGAACAATTTAGTGAACGTGTATGTATTATGTAAAATCCTAGCTTTTGGGGAATGAACATGGGCCCAGATATGGGAAGGGGTCACATGTATGGATAAACGTGGGGAAAGATATAAATAGAGAGAGAGATTTAGGTTTGGATCTATTTATCTAAATAATAAATAGAGAGAGATCTAAATAAATAGATATAAATAGATATTTAGGTTTGGATTTCGATTCTTTAGATACATAGATGCTTGGACAGATGTGTGCAAGTCTTCGAAGGGCATTTTGCAGGTCACCGTGGGAAGATCTCCTCGGTGTTTTTCATGGACGTTTCCAACAAGTCATTGGGGTACCCCCAGTCATCATCCATTTGAGATGGGGAATTTCCATTATAAACCATCCATTTTGGAGTACCCCCACTTATGGAACCCCCTTTTTTTAATGGTTTTAAGTAGATCAACAACGGTGAATATGTTTGAAATCTTGTTTCTGTCTTCTCCTTGGATGTTGCCCCTATCTTTTTTTGTTCACACATCCTTTTGGGATTGGGATATAATTTTTGATAACTACTAAAAGATGCGGAACAACTTGTCCAGGATGTTGAAACTTATCAATGGTCCCCATGGTATTAATGAATGTTGTTTTCTCATCATATAAAGACCCTATCACATATGTAGCTTTTCTAAAATAGGACACCCCTAAATCATCCAAGTCTATGGTGACTTGGGGATCCCCCGTTTTAGGAAACTTCCATATGAGTAAGCGACAAAATTAGCCGAAGACTAAAGTAGTGGGGAGTGGACATGGGATGTTCAAATTTGTGCGAAAACATTCCATGCGATAGGGGACCACCCACTTTGGGCATGTCCATTGCGGATAGTAAGTAATGTTGTCCACCATTCACATACCCTCTGGTAATTTAACATAGCTATGGAAAATCACCATTTTTAGTGGGAAAATCCACTATAAATGGCCATTTTCAATAGCTATGTTAGTTTACCAGAGGGTAAGTAATGTTGTCCACCATTCACATAATCCCCAGTAGTTCCATGATGTTTTCCCTAACTTGCCGGCGCAGGTTGCATCCGATGCTTGCAGCTGGGGTGCAAAAACGCCTGCGACGAAGGTGCCAACAACGCATGATACGTGATGTTTAATGAGATTCCGATGAGATTTAATGAGATATATATATATATATATAATGAGATTCGATGGTATTTAATGATATTTAATTGGATTTAATGGGATTTAAATGAATTTAATGGGATTTAACGGGGCGTAGTTGAATTTAATGGGGTGACATGGGGTGTATATCGTGGGATTTCATGGGATATGTATATATATATGTAATAGATTGTAATAGCGTATAATAGTTGCCCTTTGGCAAGCTAACTAACAGCTTCTATTATCAGACATGACCCTTTTAGTTCGACGATTTGCCTCTACAGACAAGATCAAACAAGTGTGATTTTCCAAATGTTGAATTATCAGAGTGTAATGACTCAGTAATGACCCTGACATTAAATAGTTGGTAATTTGCATCAATGAGGTTGCTATGAGGATGACGTCAGATGAATGATGATTGGATTTGGGCAACTATCCTAAAATGGCTGAACGATTCAGGTTGTATAGCAATTACTTCACTTTATCCAGATGATTGTTGTGAGTTGTTTTTTTCCCATCAACATATTGAGGTAAGATAAGACATGGGCTTCAATATCATGTGCGAATGGCGATTATCGGGGATACATGATAGAAATTTGGTATATAAACCAACCATGTAAGCGCCTGGCGGTTTGATACATGCTAGATTCGTCCCATCCTACATTGGATGGCCCCAAGTGCTTAACAGCCAACGATGTGCCAAGATGGGTGGAAACCGCCAAAGAAACAATAGGAACCTCCAACAAAAACTGGTGGAGATACTGTAGATAGCCTCTGGTAAACATACAAAAAACGATGGAAAGATCCACCATTTTTCATGGGACAATTCACTATAAATTGGACATTTTCCATAGTTGTTTGTATGTTTACCAGAGGGTATCTGTAGATCATGATGGGCACTATACAACCCCCGGTGATGATCATGATCCAGCTTCAGTTTGCTGAGTTTTGACGAATGGATACCTGGGCCCAGGGGTACAGACTTTAATGATACTTCAGTGTGGTCAATTCAATGGGTGAAATGTAACTAAAAAAATGAGTGATAAGTGATATGTCATCATTGCAGTGTTTCATGTTCTTATACCTTTACAGTAAAAGACCATCCACCCCGGAAAGATAGAGCCTGACTCTGCTCATGATTTACAATCTTGTATTTTTTCACATAGCTGTTGAAACTTATCAGTTGGCGACTGAAAACTAGGTAAATAATTTAGTAATATAACTGTGGAAAATCACCATGTTTAATAGGTAAATAATTGATGCATGGCAATTTCCCATAGCTGTATTACTTTACCAGAGGATCCAAAAATTTGTTTGTTTGGGATGCTGCAGCTCCAGCTCCGCAAGGCAGCTGCCAAGAAGAAGAAGGAGGTTGGATCATGTTGGAACGGGTGAGATGCGAAAAATGTACGTTTTATAATGTGGTTTTGGTGGAAAACCATGTTTAACCTGATATCCAATCTTGGTATTTTATTGTTCTTCTGTAACAAGACATGTATATTTGTGTTCACTGTAATCCTTTCACCCTGAGAAGCAAACTTCTCTGAATTGAGCTTCCATGAACAGAACTAATCCATGGCAGCCAGTGGTTTTTTGGGGAACGTCCACGTGGTTTCTGCAAGCAAAAAACATCCTGAGAGGCACAGACAAAAATGCTAAAAGAATACATTGTGGAAGGATGTGGAAGGTATACATGCAGGTTTGTAATGTAATGTAGTGTGATGTGATTCATGTAATGTGAATGCAATTATCATGTCATGTTATGTTAAGGCAACAAAACGTAGCGGAACGTAATGTAATGCAGCAATACAATGTAACCATACGTAACGTATGGACAATGCATTTGTTTGTTTCAAAAGATGGTTGTATCATCTGATCCATTTTTCCCCTCAATCCTGTGGACCAAATCGCGGCAGGATGATTCTTCGGGCCCCTCCGAGGCTGGAAAGCACATGGGGTATATGGTTTCCATAGATGAGGGTACCGCAATAGCTGGATGGTTTATGAAGAAAACCCATTGAAATGATTTTGAAATGGATGATTTGTGAAACCATCATACGGGTGCCTGCGGCAGCAAGTTTCCATTCTTGTGCCAGCGTTGGTTCTGCACAGGGTGATGCGAGCAACAGTCAGCAGCAGACTGACAGGACGGGAGTGGCTGGGTTTGCGACTGACAGTCGCTATGACCATGTCATGTCGAATCATGTCATGGTACAGGGCTTTCTTATCTTTCTTTTCACGCGGGTTTCTGAAAAAATGGGGGATCGTCGTCACCATGGCTTTCAACACTAAAATGGTGTAATTTTTGGATGATTTGGGGCTACCCCATTTTAGGAAACCTCCACGTTTGCATGGATCCAAGTATCAGTAAGCCATGGTTCAGGACGGACAGCATTTGGCACTGGCCGGCCCCCTCGGCCGTTGCCGCCTCTGAGAGAGATGTCCGTGGGGAAGTTCAGAGGGCGGTTTTTTTTCGTGGCGGAATTGACGGCGGGGCCCAGCATGAATGAAGAATAACAGGGTAGACCCGCCATAGATCTGGAAATTTCATTGGAAATGCCCAGAAAAACATTATCTACAAATGGTGCATGTTCCACATCTATTGGGCGTTTATTTTTGGCAGGAAATCATGATTTTTTGTGCTTAAAATAAGCATGGACCATGGCTGACCTCAGGGACTTGCTTCTCATTTTTCCAGGACTACCGTTTTTAATAGTTTTTCTATATCAAATAGACCTTCATGGGAATCAGCCCATTTTTTTTTCCAGGTTAGCACTTATCATATACATATAAATACTATACCTTACTGTACTAGTACTTCCCATGTTTTTCCGCATGTTTTTTGGATGATGAAATACATGCTTGTAGTTTTTTGCTGGGAAGCCCCTTTCCTTCTATTAGTCTATTCCCAGATGTTCGATGTATGGCAGATTTCCAAACATCAAAAGATCGCCCCCAAGCGGCCCATTCCTCCAGTGGAATGCTGCAAGGTGATGACTTTGATCCTACGAAAGGCGCTTAAAACGGGAACGTCACCGGGGTGCGGGAGATCAACGGGTTAGAAGCTGGCAGATGCCGAAGGACACAGAGCGTTGTTTTTGTTCCGCATTGTGTTTGGATATTCCGAAGCGTGAACCATGTATCAAACAAGAGAATGTGGATTTATGATATTTATGGAGTGAGCGGATCTAGTGAAGACTTGCCAGCTTTGGTGAATTTTCAGGAATCAATCTAAAGCCTCTTGCGAATCGCAAGGCAGATGCACTATTCCAGAGCGTGAAAACAATTGTGCCAGCCCACAAACATCCAGCGTCCTCTTCCACAGAATCTACTTAGATTGCTGAGTGATTGCACCATCAGGAAAATTTCCGGCGAAGCCATCGCCGTAGGGTATCTACTGTATAGATCTGTATAGCTTTTGGTGACTTGGTGCCAGTTTCAAAAAAAATCAGAAAACCATGGTCGAAACTGGAAACCATACCCATAGGATCCATGTATGGTATATATATGCTAACATTGGGGGTATATTGATGGTAAATGTTACCATATATAGCATACATGGATCCTATGGGATATAGAACCAGAATTCTGGGGGAAACCAACTGTTCGGTATTTGGATCATGCCACGACTAGTGGCTTACTAGTAACCTTGGCCTTTAACTAGGGTTATCCCATTTATAAGTGGGTTGTTACTAACCACTTTCTAAATGGGATGATGTTCCATTTAGGGATTTCATCATCGCAATTTCCATTCTTGTGGTTGTAGCATGTTGTAAATGGGATGATCCTCCATTTAGGGATTTCATCATCGCAAGTTTCCATTCTTGTGGTTGTAGCATGTTGTAGCATGTTGTAGCTATATTTTGCTACATTGAAGTACAGCATGCCGCATGCCGTTGAATTGTCATGAATGATCAATGGAAAAAAATCAATCATCATGATTGATGGATGGAAAAGTACCAATTTTCCATTGAAGTACAGTATCCATTGATCAATTTTCCATTGAGGGAATGATCCCTCGATCAATTCACCATCCATCGATCAATTCCTATGTTTTGCTACTCGGGATGGCCAGATGGCCAGGCTTGCGCGGCATTTTGGAGACGCTGAGAAGCATCTTGGATGCTGGAAATGTTGGGAAATGGTAGGAAACGAGCCATGGGCCATTCACAATTAGAAGATATGTGTGTGTATATATTATATATAATAATATAATATATATGTATAATTATATATATATAATTATATATATACATATGTGTGCACACATAGGGGGATATGATCGAGATCTGCAGTTTGTTGCTTGGCGACATGATTTAACTAGCCAGTGTGTACGGGGAGCAAAGAAACTACGCTTGGCGACATCCCAACTGGGGATTTCACAACAGGGACACGCATAACAAAACTGGATACGGTGAAACAAATCTACCCTCTGGTAATGACTAACATAGCTATTGAAAATGACCATTTATAGTGGATTTTCCCATTGAAAATGGTGATTTTCCATAGCTATGTTAGTTTACCAGAGGGTAACCATGGAATGGAACTATGTGTAAGTCTGGGCCAGCAACTATATATGTTTTTCAGGGGGCGGGGATACCACTTGATTTCTGAAGGGACAGACAGGTGCACCGTAAGAGAATTCATGGATATGAGAAGCCTTGCCATTTTATAAATCCATGAGCACTGGATGTTGGAACGAGTTTGCTGGTCCTATTTTCTATATCCCGTCATGTTCATCATTTACAGCAACCATATTGAAATGTTTTGTCAATAGATGATGCTTAAACATGTTCCAGCAAATCATTTATTCAAGCCGTCCCGACGAATAGCGAAAATCCGCAGGAAACCCATCAATTTGATGGTTAACAAACAACACAGTTGTTGGTTTCAATTTTCCCATCAATCAAGGCATTGATCATTTTGCCCCCTCAAAACTGAGCATTTTTTGACCCAAATGCACCAAAATCAACCGTGGTCGCTGAGGCAAAGTCTTTTTCGAGGCTCTCCTGACACGTTTCGCCGGCACCCAAGGATGGCGCTATGTGTTTTTTGCGTGCCAAGACCTGCCAAAGCGATGGCTATGTTATCACAGTTGTCTAGGTTTGTCTATAGATACTTGGGTCTAGATGGGTGATTCAAACCACCCATGGACATAGCTAGATGGTTGGTATAGCCTCTTTGCAAGCTATTTGCAAACCACTTGTGGTTTTGTTTGAGTTGAGGTACTCTCCCTTTTCACATGTCCGATGATCATACCCGGACTTCACACGAAAAGACACGGCTTTGCTCAGGTTGACCCGTCGTCGAATTTAAAGATGACCCCCGCGCAGATCAATTCCTACGCACCTTGGCGTCTTAAACATAGCCTGGTTGGTGGTTTGGAACATGAATTTTATTTTTCCATATTTTGGGAATAATCATCCCAACTTCCTAATATTTTTCAGAGGGGTTGAAACCACCAACCAATAGCTTTTGAAGACGTCTCACGAAGCATGACGGCCCAAAGTTCCAAAGGATCTCGATGTACAGAGAAGAGCAAGGATAGACACAGACAGATCATTTTTCCAAGGCCAGATGGAAGGACAGATGGATCTATTCGACACCATTTTCTGAGATTCTTATCCCATCCCCCTCACAGTACCCATCATAGAACATCATATGACCCATTCAACACCATGAAATCCCATGCAATCCCATGAAAAATCAATATATCCAATGAACGAACAAACCCATTAAATAACATGTCAAATCCCATTAAAATCTCGTGCAAATCCCATCCAAGTCCCGTGGCACATGTCCCTGAGGCCCGATTGATGGCGCTGTGCTGCCATGATGGTCTGGGCCTAAATCACTACTTGGATGGGCCAGGTTTAAGAAGGTGGGATGATCCAATTGGGTCCATATCGAAAAATTGGGAGAAAATCCAACTGGTTAGTAACCATACGGCCACATGCCGTCGTTTGCCCGTGTCCCGAGCTGGTTTTCGTATCATCATCATCATCATCAGCATCATCTTACCCGCCCGAACCCCCCACCCCCCCGGCAACCTTATAATATCTTAAATGGTGAGAAGTAAATGTTCGAGGGTTGCAAGATGTCCATCATCGTAATCTTTGAGGACCTGGAACAATTTTCCTGTTGGTCAAGACTCACATCCGCAGCGAAGCATGACAGGCTTGATAGAGATGCCATAGTGCCACGCCCGAGAAGGAGATATAGATTTTCAAGGGTTGTAAGAAGTCCATAATCCTCACAAGTAACAAGTGTCATGGTGCCATTGTGCAGATCCCCTTTAGTGTCCTCGACAGCTGAACCATTTTGCTGAAAGGCACGTAAGCAATGTGCTGATATGCACGCAGACACCACATTGATCCACATTGTCTATATGGGCAAACGACGATGCGTGCGCGTAACCATACTTAGTTCACCCATTTACTGTCAAGATTTACAATATCTGGTTGGTGGTTTGGAACATTTGGATTATTTTATATTATTGTTCCATATGTTGGGAATGTCATCATCCCAACTGACGAACTCCATCATTTTTCAGAGGGGTAGGCTCAACCACCAACCAGATATAAACCTTAGTTATGGAACCTTTTCCAACTATGGTTCTATGGTTGACTATGGATACTCCCACTGGGGATTCACCATATACCTTGGCGGCTTCTTGACCATCCGATTCGTGGGATGATCCTCCAATGCCAATGGGAACTTCAGGACCCGAAAAAGCGATACTGTAGCATGATCCCTTACATGGCCCTGAAGGCCTTATAATTTATAGATGGTAGGTACATGGAGGTACTTTTAATTTAATTAGGTCCCTGAAATGGCCATTGATACAACTATGGTTAGTATATGTTAGCAATGTGGCTAAAACAATGTCATAAACCAGCCATTTGGGAATGGTTTATAGCACCTATAAAAATGGGGATGACTGGGATGGTTTATGATTGTTTCAACATGTTTCAACCACATTATACGTTATAATACTGATCTACTAAGGATTCTTCGTGGGATTTCTACATGGGTTTTTCGGGGGCCTCACCTTAGAGAGAATTGCCCTTGACTCAGACCCTCCAAGGAGCCGATTTCCCGCCACTAAGGACTCTTGGCCGATGCTGACAGTGAGTCCTGGCGAACAGCACAGAAGGCGGAACCGAAAATGGTAAGGCTTCATCCCTTGCTTTGACGTGGCGTAATAGGTGTTGATCCCCATTCTTTAGGTTGAAGTGCTCAAATCTCTTCGACAACGACAAGATGGATGATGATGTGTGTGTGTGTTTTTGTTTTTTCGTTTGTTGTGTTTTGCTGGTTTATAGACTTTAAGGGTGGCTTTGGTCATACATGGGGGAATATATATATTTATGTATATTTACATGGAGAGAGAGAGAGAGAGTGTGTAGTATCCAGCTATTTTCCTGGCAGGTGTCTCAGGCTAGCCATAACTATGGGGGATCCGGAAGGCGATGACACGTAGGAACCCCGAGAACGTGTGAGATATGTGAGGTCCACAAGGATAGTCACCCAGATATCACCCATTTGAAGATATTTGGATGATATTTGGCTATTGTAAATCATTCCAAGTAGCGGCATAAGGAAGTCGTTTTGGGGGATTGCGAATCCCACATCATGTGTGGTTGCCATTGTTTTTTCCCCGATAATATTTGATATATGGTCCTACTAAGATCTCACATGGCAATGGCAACTCCTCATTTGTTAGATCATTTTTCCATTTAAGTTATAAAGACATCCAGCTATAGGGGGGGTTCCCAGCCACCTTTGAGACTGGAGGCAGTGCTGACCAGTACCAAGGAGTTGGAGGTGGCGCTGTCCACAGCCTCGGGAGTTCCCTAAACAGACACTAAACAGATGATTAATCCAGACTTGACATTATGGATGCTTGGATGTGATTAACTATTAGGCAAATAAAAAGATAATAATGTGGGTAAAACAATGTAAAACAAGAATAAACAATTCCCCAAATCACCATAAATAGGTGGTATAAACCATATCCAAATGGGTGGTTTATTATTGTTTTACCCAGATTATAGATAGGGTTTTCCTGGTTCATTCATTCTTGATTTCATTCCATCACCAGAGGAGGATATCTAGGAATAGCATGCAATAGCCATCTTGAAACCACCCAGATCCTTCAAGTCGCTTGAAGAATGTGGTCACAGAAAACCTTGGTCTTTAGAAAGAGACGTATATATATAGCCATTGCCATGTGGTTACTTGGAGGGCCCGAGCGGTTCTCATCCACCAAGTTGTCACAAAAAAAAGTTTCGCAACTTTGGGTAATGAATTGACTTAAGACTGACTTGGAACAAACCACACCTTTCATGGGAAAATTAGCCATGGATACAATGAGTGGCCTGGACTTTTTCCCTACAAAGCCATCAAGGAAAAACTTCATTGGCGTCCTTTCGCATGGAAAAACCCATGGAAAAACCCTATCCCTATGGATCCAAACACTGTCTGAGAAGGTACTGAACCCTCCAAATTATAGTAAATTATACCCCAAACACTTCCTAAGAAGATACTTGGATCCATAGGGTATGGGAAAAACCGGTCTCTTCCCAGCCCATTGGGAGCCTCGGCCACGGAAGCAGGAGATTCACCGCTGCGTCCGAGATCCCTTGCTCTCGTGGTTCCGCAAGATGCCCAAGATTGTCGGGGACTGAGATCAGAGTACCATGGAACATCATGGAAAACCCCCCATTGGAACTAAGGAAACCAATGGAAAATCCCTAGGGATGTGAGTGTTCTCGTAAAATCCCATGGGTTTCCATGGATGTTGCCATGATCATCTGGATCATAAATGATCATAATGGATCATTATCCTGTAGTTGGAAATGAATTAGGTGGGCGGGCCTATAGGCTTCCATGTTCGATTTCTAAGCTTGAACATGGATACCTTGAGCTTGGTGTGTTTTCCATCCATCCCTTTGAATGGTCATGTCTTCCAATCTTGTGTTTGTTCGAAAAATAGGGTACCGCGGTACCCCCAGATTTATCATCATTTCCTTGTAAATCTGGTCATATAATGGGGTATGCCACATTTATGTCCAGTTCCTCCAGTTCAATGGCCCTAGGCGCAGCTTCAGCAGACGGCTTTGGGCTGCGCGGCAGGCTTGCGCCTGGAGGCTCAGCAACTTTTAGGCCTTGGGAAGCACAGATGTTCCGAGATTTTTTACTAAAACCTCTAAGTCAGAGGAATTCACCGTCAGAAAACCCCCTGAATTCAGATGTTATAATCAGAAAGAGATTAATCCAGATCTATTTTACGGGTAATGGATTCAGGGATTTAATCAGAAAGATATTAATCCAGATCATTCCAAGTCTACATACGTTACATCTGGGTGGGCAATTTTGGCCAACAGACCATGAGAAAACAGACATCAAAGAATTGAGGCGATCGCGTAGGGCTATAAGAATCAGCCGGACAAATTTGATGAATCCATTGCTCTGGAGCGACTTTCTGTCTTAGAAACCCTGTGTATAGGTCATCATTTGATGCCTTCTTTGGCCTATTTCCGAGAATTTTAGATCTGCTTTGAAGCAGTCCTTTGAATGATTATTATATTTGATTCGTTGTTTGCCCAATTTGATACTAACTAAGTCCTCCGGGAAAAGACGGATGCTATTCCATGAAATATCTCCATGAAATATCTCCATGAAATATCCCAATTTATTGTTGGTTTCTGCATCGTTCTATTCGTCGTATTCCTCAAATCGCAGCGTTTTGTCGGCCATGTTTCCGACCATGCCCAGTCGGTGCGACTAGTGACTAGTCATGGGCGCTGCATGGGTTGAGTCCAGTCGGGTCCCATTTGTCTTGTTAACTTGAGGCATGCTCACTGGATGTCACTGGTTACCCTCTGGTAATGACTAACGTAGCTATTGAAAATGACAATTTTTAATGGGAAAACTCACTATAAATGGCCATTTTCAATAGCTATGTTAAATTACCAGAGGGTACTCTATGATTTGTGTTCATGGAATCCCATGCTGCTTGCATCTGCTGTCATCTGCTTGCCACCACTTCGGTATTTGGTTCCGGGATGTCCCGGCTATGTTTGGTTGAAGAGTAGCAGTGGTTTATAACGGATTTATAATCCATGAATCTAACTGGGAATATGTCAATTTCACACAAACACACATATGTATGTATATATATATGTACACTATTAATAGGTTCTACCTTGGTTATACTATATACATGTTTAATAAATGGATTAGACTCCCATTAAATTCCCCAAAGAATCATCCAACAAGAAGTCCTGGTGTTTCGCCATCAATCGCCAGTGGTCGGCCCAGGTTGGGTGCAGCATGTGGTGCTCTCAGATCGCCTTCCACAACAGCAGCTGTTGACGCGCCTGGCACAGCAGCTTGGCAGCGCAGGGGGTTGATGCCTGGGATGAGCATAAGGTTTAATGGCTATTTTAATTGATATAATTGGGGATATCATGGGAGTATAATGGTATATATGCTACATATGCTACGGATAAGCAAGAACATGATTGATTTTAGGGAATCAGTGCCTGAACGGCAAAGGGGATAGAAATGTGGTGTTTTTTTTGGCGCTGAATGTGGGTTATCATTGGGAGAATCATCCCCTTAAATGGCCCAAGTGTGAAGTGGCTGAATTGCTTTGATTTATCACAATGAACTGATGGTTATGAATAAGTGTTTAATCATCATAAATCACTTATCATCTGGATAAATCAAACTCACTGATAAATCATCCCCTTTAAATGGACCAATTGTGATGGTTATGATGGTCATCATTGGTCATCCGACTCCAACCACAATGAACCACCATAGTTATTGCTTTAGCATGCTTTAGCCACTTGGTCATCCATTTCTTTTGTGGCGCATGGCTGCAGCCATTTGCAGCCAAGGCCCGTGATCTATCAGATGCTCAAGAGCGCGTGGACGGTCGAAAGCCTACCTGATGGGTGATGCTTTTAACACATCTACCTGACTGTTTCATAGGGCCTCAAATAGGGTATACACATGGAGGTAGCTATGATTTACCCTCCGGTAAACTAACATAACTATGGAACATCTCCATTTATCATGGGTAGAACTGGTAGAACTATGGAAAATCACCTATTTTTCATGGGTAAATCAACCATTCATGGCATTTGTCATGGGTAAATCATGGGTAAATCACCATTTTTAATGGGTAAACTATGGAAAAACTCCATTTTTCACGGCTAAATCCATGGGTAAATCCACGATTTCGACTGGGCCATGTTCTGTGGATCCCGTGGACCCCAGGCGCATCCCAAGAAACCCACGGCCGGTCGGATCTTGATGATCGCCCGACAGATCCTGGCCGCTGGGCGTGTATTAATACCCTTTGGTAAACGTTTACAGTTTCCTATTGAAAATGGCCATTGAAATAGTGAGTTGTCCCATTAAAAATGGTGCTTTATATATTTATCTCTCTCTATATAGATGGATGGATGGATGGATGGATGGATAGATAGATGTATAGATAGATGTCCATTTCCAATTTCCTGTATTACTTGCAGAGGCGGCGTTTGTCATTTGGCTTGCAGTTCTTTTGCAAAAAAATATTATCCATATAATTATATTGGGGTTTCCATAAAATGGTGGATCCCCTTAAAATAGTTGGTTTACAATGGAACATCCCAATCTCAAATGTATGATTTAGGGGAAAACTCCATGTACATATGTGTATGTGGGGATTATTTGGAACATGGGGCAGATATCTATGGTGATAATATTTGGAGATTTAGCATCAACATCTTTGGATTCGTTGCAGCAAATTGGTGGTTTTGTAATCCACAATTGGTTGGGACACCCTTTGGTAAACTAACAGTTTCCTATTGAAAATGGCCATTTAGAGTGAGTTTTCCCATTAAAAATGGTGCTTTTCCATAGCTATGTTTGTTTACCAGAGGGTATTACACCGAAGCAACCATTGTTCAATAGAATTTTTCATGACTAAATGGATGGAACAGGGTATCATATTTCAGGCAAACCCATGTGAACTGGCCAAGATTGACAAGTGACACGCCCAACTCCAAAGATGTCTCTGAACGATCCTTTTCCCAGTGGATAATATATGTTTTTGGGACCCATGTTGATTATACAAATCCCCATTAAATCCATCTTGAATATCATTTAAATCCCATTGTATCAATGTTGGGGGGTGTACATGCTCAACACATGACCATCATTCCAACTGCCTTCAGCTGGATTCAAAGCCTCAGCACTTTCAAATGTGGGACCTGTGTAAATCGCAATGAACAGTGGTTGATGGCCCTTGTCATGGCTGAACATGAGAGGTTATGTCATGCTGGCCAGAAGTAGTTGGTTTTCAATGATCAAATCAGGTTTCTTGAAGATTGAGAAACTGAGATGGACCTTTCTTTTAGCGGGTAAATCTCCACCTTTACAGGATAGGATCAGCCAAGTGACCATGCACAAGTCTCAGGAGAGTTTCACCGCCACAGAGAATTCCGTGGCTTCGCAGGCGGCTTACCCTGCCCCCTGATGTTGCATTGGAATGCATTGGATGTGTCCAAGCATGTCCAAAGATTGGGTGGTGCCCCTCAATTTGTGGCAATTTAAGTTTCTTCACACAGCGGTACTATTTTTTGGGCAACCCGTGCCTGTTATGGTTTTACAGAGGCCCACCCAAAGTGACCCACCCAAGACTATCCCAATGCTGTGGTGGACCATCCATGAATCCGCAATGCCATGGCCCTGAGCACGTTTTTCCATCAGCACCAACTCCAGTTTCGAATCAACATTTTGCATGATGTTCTTCCTGAGATACCTTACAATCTATATCTATCTATGTACATATATATGTATATATAGATATATATATACATACCAGGACAATCCAGGACATACCAATATATATATATATATATGTATATAAATACATATATTTTGCGGATGATGCAAAGGTAGGGGCCTTGAACCTCCAGGTGAAGATAGACCTTGGATTCCCTGATCCAACCAAGATAAGAGATGGGGTCCTCCTGAACCAATAACCAAAGGAAGATCGTCCTCG
>Ga0126342_10004463_pt1 | contig 23926 bp, 4 predicted proteins | sample Cyp1metagenome_FD_92528 | JGI IMG/M metagenome (GOLD analysis project Ga0126342, IMG submission 92528) | Coral microbial communities from Lord Howe Island, Old Settlement Bay, Australia - Cyphastrea 1 metagenome | ecosystem: Host-associated > Invertebrates > Cnidaria > Coral ...
CCCCCCCCAGCTAAAGCTGATATAGCGACTGCTATATTAACAAATGTCATTGAGCATTTAGTGTTGCTGTTTTGCCCCCCAATAAGCACGCCTTCACCGCCAAAGCGGTGTGGGCGGATTTAACATAGCCATGGAAAGATCCCCCATTTTTAATAGGTAAACCATAGGTAAACCATCTATTTCTATGGGCCATCTATACCATGGCTATGTTAGTCATAACCAGAGGGTAACTCATTGGTGTAAACCCTCTGTTTCAAGGTGTCTGGATTGAATCCCCAGCAGGCTGCTGGCCAAGCTGCTGCGCGGACTGGAGGTGCGACCGGGCATTCATTGAGGGAACACATGGTGAAAAACATGGGGAAAAACATGGTGAAAAACATGGTGATAGGGAAAATCCACATGCCAATGGCATGGGGTTTAACTAATCAAATAAACAATTAATCGACTTAAATTGATCGGCCATTTTGGGATAGTGACCCTACTAACCATCATTGCCTTACCGTGTCATCAAATGTGGCCTGCTTGAACATGGACACCATTTTTACTTCGATGATTTTCCCATTTATGCCTTGGTTTTGCAGCCACGTTTGATGACACCAGAGGGTAGCTTCTTTGGGTTTTCTAAACGTACCCCCAAATTTGATGGTCTATAATTTTATCATCATCTTTCCATTCAACCGCCATGTTTGGGGTGAAAAAAAGCCTGGGGATTTTCAGGGCCGCCAGGGCAAAGAGATACGATGGTAGAACAGTTGGACACCTGGAAAGTATGGGGAAAGCATCATCTATAAATATCTATAACATTCTGGAAAGACGTGTCGGCATCTTTTTGTTGGGCTTACTACATGGCAAATGGGTGCCTCTAAAAAGATACAGATATAATGGTTAAACTCATGGGAAAACTATCAATAGGGATACAATGGGATATATTGGAACATATACGATACTAACCAATGATCTGATGGGATATGGATGTGTCAATCATTGGGTAAATAGATCAGTTAAAATGAGCAATTGATAGGGAACAAGTACGATAAACCATAGATTTACAAGTGTGAAGATGCCCACAAAGTTCAGTTCGAAACATTCCGCGTTATCCCACAGATTCTCTGCCCTTGTGGAGATTGTCTGATCCACGGATCAGTCAATCCAGTGGCTTTCACAGCAAAATAGGTGGTGTATCTGGATGTTCCTCCCCATATCATCATAATATATATATAATATGTAATATCTCATTTTAAAATACAGTATATAATATTTGGACATTTAGTACATACTCCCAATAAATCCCAATGATAAATAATGATATATAATATCACGTAATAAATGAGAAAAACAATGGTGTAGTAAACTATAGGTGTTGATCCATTGCAAAGTTCTGCCACGTTTACAGAGCGCGCACTTTCTCGGCACTATACATGCACTGCTGGGATCCCCTTGAGCTGTCGAAATACCCCGGTTGACTGGTGATAAAATGGGACTTACTGGGTCCCTTATTTTTTTGGGGGATGATTTTTCCTACCCCATAGGATTAGGAAACGTAAGTCCATAGTAAGTGAAAAAAAGTCACACTGACTATCCAAGACAATGGTTCTCTTGGGTTGTCAATGGGTTACTAATCAGAGTCGACATGGCCTCCAGGCAAACAGTCGACCGGGCGGTGATACCTGAGGGCTCGAAACTGATTCGAGGGTGGACTGCTCGGCGGTTTCCAAGATGTCTGAGGAATTTGTCTAATGAAAATGCATTTAAGATCAGTTAAGATCATTTATAAGATCAGTTAAGATCATTTTTAAGCTCATTTAAGATCATTTATAGTCAATTTTAGCTCATTTATAGTCAATTTTAGCTCATTTAAGATCATTTTAGCTCATTTATAGTCTATTTTAGGATCTTTCATGTCTAGATATTCTGTGACCAAATCACCGAGGGTCTATTTTCGACCGGAATTGTTCTTCAGAGTCTCATCAGCGCTGGTGAAAAAGCTCGGCAGAAGCCAGACCCAAAATGACCAATACAGGTTGGTCGTTGAAAAAACATGGGTGATTTTTGATCATATTTGAAAATTTACCAAAATTTCATGACAAATATAATTATATATTTACTACATGATGAAATTGTTGATCATATTTTGGATTATGATCCATAAATTTACTGCTATGAATTTTGGGACAGGTTGTTTCACCACCAACCAGATCATTTCCAAAGAGATCGCAGGACAAGCGAAGATTTACTTTCAGATCCGTTTGAGGATAGCTATATGCGAAAGTAATGTGTCTGTCCAATTTGCATGCGAAAGTTATGTTTGATGGTCTGTCAATGGATAGCTATATGGTCTATGGCCATAGTTTGTACCTGAAGTCAACATGTAGATCCAGGTAAAGCAGCAGCACAGAGGAATTTGCGAGCTTGATTTAGACTACCATATCGACGCAGCCCGCAACCTGCTGTCGATGCTGCGAATGTGTTCTGCTCATCGCAGCTGTTGCGACAGCCACGCTTTGCAAAATGAGGAAGAACAAATCCCGGGGGGGAATCATTGAAGCTACCCTCCAGTGTCATCAGCTCCCCAAGTAGTGAACCATCATTTAGTGTTTTTGAGCAATCCTTATTGGATATCTGGGTCAAAAAAGCGATTTTTTTGAGCCATCTCTTAAGACAAGTCATACAAGTCCTTCCCTGATTTCCAAAATAATGTTAGTAAAACAATGCCATAAACCACCCATATTTTGATGGTTCAAAAAACACCCATTTCTGGCAAGTTTCGGGATGGTTTACTGCCTTGTTTTACCAGCATTAAAGATGATTCAACCAAGAACTAGATGGAGCCACCAGCCACCAAAACGGGCACAGTCGGAGTTCACCGACCCAACAGCAGCACCGTGGCCATGGCATACCGGCCAGGGCGGGGTTTGGACAGTGAGGCCCATAGGGGACATATTTGCAACTCTTCATGGGGATTCTCCCTGGAAATGTATGGGAAATTATCAGTCGGAATAGGCGAATAGGGGATATCTTCAGACTTACTGCAAGGATATCTTAGACACTATCCCATTCCCAAGGAAAAATGGCTGCTGCGCTGCTCATCGAGATTACCATGTGACAGAACATGGAGCTGTAGAGATCTAAATATCTTAGGGATATCGGATATCGAAGGGTATCCCATAGGATCCATGTATGCTATATATGGTCACATTTACCATCAATATACCCCCAATGTTAGCATATATACCAGCACCATGGATCCTATGGGTATATACCCCCGGACTTTGGGACATACCCAAATGCCAAGCAACAAAGTCGGCGGTCTCAAATCGCACCCCCTTTTTCGGAGGCCGTCCTGCGGTTGAAGAAAAGAAAGGACTGGGGCCCTTCGCTCATCGGAAAGATCCTCTGGAAACCTGGCCATTGTACTTCAATGGATTAGTTTGTTGGGGAAAATTTAAACCGGAAAGCCCCATAGAAATCATGGGAAAATCTATGGTTTCCGGTTAAGACTTTCACAGCAAAACCAATCCAATCTGGCACTTCTTCGAGGTGTGGAAGTTTTCATTGCCAGGTTTGATTGATAATATATGCCTCAACGAACCTCACCCGAAATGGTCGATACTTAAATGGTCCCATTTTGGGCCAGAAGTTGGGCCTCATTTCAACTCCGGGAATGGTTGGAAGTTGCATCGTCTTATTCTAATACCCAGGAATTGTGGATTTTTTTGGTATCGTGACTGCAGTGCAGGCATCATCTCATTTCAGCTTGGTCAAAAGATTCGTCTCGTTGAAGTTGCCAAGATTTTCGCATAGCCCAACTGGTTTGTTTTTTCCACCAACCGCCTGGTTGGGATAAACCCCAAGGTTTGGGATATTAAACTATTATGAAACCCATTACACTCCTGGAAGCTAACACAGATGTGGAGAACCACCCCAATTCTCAAACTGTACACTGCTCATCTCTAGAAAGTTTCCTAAAAAAAGCCATACGGGTTTTCCACATCCATGTTAGTTTACCCTCATGTATATGATATATCATTATATGTTTTTATGAAATTGTTTTGTGTCTAATATGGTTGAAACGCAAGAAATCGACAGCACCAAGCTTCATTTGGCCAGTCTGAAAGGTATCCCGAGATCCCAGGGTTTAGTCAATTTATGTCAATTTAGTCTTATTTTTTTCCCTCTTTTTCATGGCTATATATGGTACACCCAATAATGATCAATAATGGATGTAATGGGATATTGGTCCAATTCTTTATATATTATGATTGAGGCTAACTCTTCTAATTGCAGGCGCCCAAATATAATATGATGGTGAGCCATATCACCAAAAAATATTCCACTATCTAAATTGATGTCCCATTATAATCCATTATAGCTTTAGTTGATTAAATTCCCCATTATATTCCAATTTTCCTGAGTTAAATCGAGTTAAATCCTTTTTTGATGATACACCCTATGTTTCAAAGTATAGTTGGTTGTATCCCGTTCAACCGTTCACATGTTCCATGGCTGGTCCCAATCCCTTTTTTCCCAGTGAAAAAACGGATCGCGGTAAATCCTCGTTAAATTTTAGGTGAACTCCAGCATTTTTTCATGGGTGAAATTGGTGTTTCACCGTTTTTACCCATGGGTCAACTCCTCCATCCTTTGGGACGCAAAAAAGGAGGCGGAACGCTTGGGTCTACCATCAGAGGACCTCTCCGAACAGGCTGATTCATGTTGGAGATGTTGGGGATGCAAACTTCGGGGAAGATGTTGGGTATTTCAAAATATTTCTGTAGTTTTAGTGTATTCATTCTGAATGGGAGGTTTTTTTTCAGATACTGAAGAGTAATTCTATTTTTTCAACATAGCATCTTGGGGTTTAAGATACCATTGGGGTTTAAGATACTGTAAATTTACAGTATCATGTTTTTTTTTCTTTTTTTTTTCTCTGGGGGTTTAAGATACCAACAGAGCATGACAATTGGTCAGAGAAGTAGCTCTGTTGGTTGATGATTTTTGACCCCCCCATCTCGATGGCGAAGCAGACTCCAGGAGGAACTATGTCATTGCCATTGGTTCAGATGAATGGATTTAAACTACACATAACTTATATATATATATAATGTAGTTTAAACTCATGTATGGGTTATAAGTTATATGTAAACTATTAAACATATACTATAGTTGTCATGGGCTACTATATATAAGTTATATGTAGTTTAATTTATATAACTTATATAACCGAACAATAATCTGGATATATATATATATACATCCCAATACTATCCATATGTAATGTCCAGTCATTATTCTCTTATAAATAAGGTTACATATGATCTGGCTGAATCAACCATCATTCCAGGGATGTCACGACTTGAGGTCGTGAAAACATCTTGCCAGATGACATAATTCATCTTAATCGTTGGTTATACCCTCTGGTTATGTCAAAATAGCTATTGAAAATGGCCATTTATAGTTGATTTTCCCATAAAAGATTGTGATTTTCCATAGCTATGTTAGTTTACCAGAGGGTATATCCCATTATATCTCCATCATCTCCCAATGATTATCCCCCTGGTTGTACTATTTTTAAATCCCACAAACCGCAACTGCTGTAGCTGGTAGCTGACCTGGTAGCTGACCTCCACGCGTCAGGCGAATTTGCTACTGGGCAACGGTGCTCGCAAGGCACCAAGCGCAGCTTCCGGTGGCACCGCGGCACGGCCCAAGCTGGTGATTTGATTCGAGACAGTACATTAAGATAGATGTGGAAAATTGTCCGTTTATAGATGATTTAGCTACAAAGATGGCGATTTTCCACATGACGTCAGTTTACCCAAAAAAGGTAAATCATCATGTTTATCATCTATAAATGGGCCATCGATGCCATAGGAAAGTGCTAAAGAACCAGAAGGCACTTAGATCCGCGGATCTTATCTGGTTACGAATTGTGGGATTATCCCAGAAACAAAGTGGGATCAATTCACTGTGATTTCTCGTGAAAGTTCTGGTTTTTGATTTACCATTGTATATGGGTGGTTTATTATTGCTTTACTGCGGTAAAATTTTCAGAGACACCAAGATCCACCACAGGTTTCCTCAACTAAAAACACGCTCGCGCCTGAAGTCTGCCGACCCACAGCCCCGGGGCTCAGCAGAAGCTCTCGCACATGAAACTGGTGGGAACAACACTGCATGTCATAGCCGTTACCGGCCACAGTAGGATCTGATTCAAGACTTTGGCAGTTTGGCTTGGCAGGTGATCTCCGGCAGTCCAATCATGTCCAATCCCTTGATTCATATGGGGCCAGCATGAACTCTCCACCTTTGAACCTGTGACCTTTGGACCTTGGCGCCATGGGTAAATCGGTGCTGGATCATATCAGTACCTTGGCACGGTTTGGGCCTTGAGTCTGTAAAAAAAATACCTGAGTTGGCACTGCCACAAGCACCAGATGGGATTTACATATCACACAACCCGCAGATATCAGAAATAGTAAGCACACGTTATCATGGCCTTTTCCACGGTTTTTGATGGTTTTTGGACAACTTCTCTCCTGGGCTTTAAAAAAGACATGTTTTGAAAAGCCGAGGAGCTTTCTGCACGCAACGCCAGAAACGACTTTTGTCGTCTCCCAGTGAGCTACCCAGGTACTGAATCACCGTATGAGCACCTCGTGAAAACAGAGTTGGCGCAACTCCAAAAAGTTCTGCTGCAGCAGCATACGTCACATGGCTACGTATATTTACCATATGGAACGTGCGTGTTCAATGCCGTCAGAGCTTTAGAGCCACATTGATTTTGTCCGGATGATGGCCGGCACAAAAGAAGCTGGTAAAGGCATAGTAAGTGGGGATGCTGGATCATCAGACTTAGGAACCCGTGAATACAGACGCATTTCAATCCACTAAGTTCTCCCAAAGAATCCCAACTTATCCTCCCAAGTCCATCCAAAATCCATGGGTAAACCAAGTCGAAGGGTTCTGAAGGCTTCTGTGTTCTCCAAGATCCACTGACCAAAAAGGGGGTGAGACACTGGTCCCTAGGGCGGGTCCCTTGTTACTGTAGGTTGGAAACCAAGAACTTGAAGAGTTCCAACGAACGTCTGCGCAAAGAGTTGGAAAAGTACGAGGCCATTGTGGAGGACTGAGCTGCCTCAGGTGATATACGTAGGCTTACAGGGGTGCATCCCATTTGCTAAGCGCGTTTTGGAACTGGGGTACAAGGGTTGTATTCTTATCAACCGCTTACTAACTGGGATGCATGTCCAAGTATACATATTACTTTTTGCATGTTTGTATATAGAATATTATAGAATCATACCCAGCTCAGTAAGTTTTGTTAGGCTATTGATGAGCCATGGGCCGCCATTTGCTCAGCTTTTTGGGTGCACACGGTGGTGGAAACTCATGTGGTCCAGCATCTTGAAGCTACCGATGCGGTATTGAGGAGTGGCTTTGCCACATGTGAAACAAAACATTTTAGCCTTAGGAAGAAATTCTTGGCTAGTTGACAGAATTCTTGAGCTGCGCAGCATCACCCGTTCCCAACTCAGTTTTCTTCCGTGTGCCAATGAGACTTCAAAGATCAGCGAATCATGTGGTTAAAACAATGTCATAAACCATCCCCCAGTCATCATTTTTTTTTTAATGGCTGGTATAAACTCCATCAAAAACATATTTGTAAATGGTATCCCCCCATTTTTCCTATCATAAATGTAGGTTTATGGCACCCAGTTTTACCAACATGATTAATCCCTTCCCCCTTTTAATATTCAACACCCCCTGAAGGAAACCATGGTTTAGTAGGGAATTTCCACATTTTTTGGGGACCATAGAAATGGGGTGTTTAATATGAACGGCTGATGGGAAAAACGCTGCTTCCCTCCCAAAAGGGGCCGGATCTGAGGAGCAAAAGATCAAAGAGTCAATGACCCTGGGCCGCTGGGCCCAGAGACGCTGTAATTTTTGACATGAAAACCCATGGGAAATTGATGGAAATTATACATTCTATATATATATAGTTTTGGTTGAAGACATAAATAGATGTATAGTTTTTTTTTGCACATGATATCAAAATTACAATTATATATTATATATGTATGATATAGTTTGATATATATATATATATATTTGAACACATAAATAGAGACAGTTGGAACGCTGGAATTCAGGAGGTATAAACAACATCATCTATGCCAGCCTGAAAAGAAGAAACGAGCATCCCCCGAACGAATGCCGTGAGAATCGCCTTTTTGTTTTCCAACATCTTCCAGCCCCCTGTTTGGGTCTATGTCATACGTCAGTTGGTGGGATTTTTTGATGCTCATGCTAAAAACTGGGCTTTTTCTCCCAGTTTTGGGTCGATGGCTTGTAGGGGCTTTTTCTCCGGGTATGTCAAACTTGGCTCCACTTCAGTATGCTTCGATTTTTGATGGTGTCAAACGTGGCTAAAAATCGCTGGGCTCCAAGAAATTTCATGTTCTGACTGGGTTCCCCCAGTGCTGGATAGGCAACCCTGACTGAAGGTGAATCGTTAAATTTGCGAAGAGAAATCCAGCATAAGGGGATCCATTTTGGTAATCTATACTTATAGTTGTCATCCCAAATTTTCCCCAAACCTTGGTTGGGTAGTTTAATCCTTTAGTTTTTTTAAAATGTTTTTTAGCTATAAATGGTTCAAATAACCATAAGCAAAAGGATTAAACTAAAGGTTGACCATAACAAAAAATAATCCACATAGATGGTTCAAATAACCATAACAAGCAAATGGTTCATTTTTTGTGGATCCCTAGGGATCCCTCGGGAATCGTGAGGATTTTTTTTCGAGATGGCCATCTGAAGAGATCCCACAAATGACCCGTTCTTGAACGTAGGGAACTGGAAAAACACCATGTTTAGCCTCTGGTTATGACTAACAGTTTGCCATGGTTTTTCGATGGCCCTAATCGAAATAGATGGTTTACCGAACCTAATAGCATGGTGATGGCTTCCATGGCCTGTTAGTCATAACCGAATAACCAGATGGTAATTCGGTAGATCATGTTTATCATCTACAAATGGGTGGCTTCCATAGCAAAGTGTTTTTCGCAGCCAGAGGCAGCCCTAAGGAATCACTCCTCCAGCAGAACCTTTGGCCCCTCCCATGGAACGATGGGCTTTGCTTGCTGAGAGGCCGGGCTGTGTGATGGGAGACTTGTAACTTCACTGGTTGATGGTTTCAAATATAGATATCTAATATACACAAAATGTTATAATATACATAATATTCCATGATATTTGTAATATATGCATACATATATGTGTATACATACACATTTATGCCTTGTTTTTTCAGATCGAACATTGACATCTTCGGGATGATCTTCGGAATCAACTCTGATTTTTCACATAGCTTTCACATAGCCATGGATAGCCATGAAACGTGATAATTTTTTCTAGAATGTTTAGCAAACAAAAAAGATGGCTAATTTAATTTACAGGATCTTGGTATATCTTGGTAGTCTTCGAAGGCTTGGCTCAGGATTCCCCCCGGCGGTTTTCGATCGTCAGGGTTTCAGCCATAGCCTAAGTGGGCTTCCTGTGCCGTTGCCCACGGGTCGATTGGACGACCTCTTCTCGGTTTTGGCTGGTGCCTTATTGCTTGGGTTGACGTGTCCCCAAGCCTATTTGCGCCTGCAACACCACCTATTTTTGCTTTCTGACTCACATTAAACTGCTGTGCGCTGGTGTGACGTCAGTTACTCAATTTACAATTTATTTGGGCTACTCATTGATATCGCCTTCACTTGCACTCATTGTTATCTGATTTTTCTGGTTCTGCGGTGGCTGGACACCGGTACATAAATCAGGGGTGCTTTGTGGTGGTCCTTCTGGGCCCTTACAATTTCGCGATTTTGATCATATACCTTCCACTTGCTGCTATATTTTTGGCCTTGTGGACAGATTTTGTACAATTGAATCGTGCTGAACTGGATTTTCCCTGGCACTACGAAATTTTTTATTTGATTTGCTTGGCTGATTTATGTGCTCATTCCTTCTCCTTTTTCTTCTGCTGATTGTGGGATTTGACTCTATTCGCAATTACAATCCAAACTGGAACACAGAGAAGGCGGAATCGACGGCTGCGTCAGGCGGCACGTCGCGACTGGTTCTTACACCGGAAAGGTCTGGTGACATTGAACGTGGTGCGCCTCAAGAAGATCAGACACACGCTGTCTGCTCACCATTCCAGGGACAGCAAGTTTTTGCAGAAAATCTCAAAGAGGATCATGGAGATGGAGTTGTGGCCGTGGCGATGTGGACACTGCCAACGCATCAACAAAAAGCAGGCTATAAAGTGTGTAATATGCTATGCACACTGGACGAGTGGTACTCGTCACAATACCGAACCCAAGCAACAGCCGCAGCATCAGGAGAATGCCAGCTGGAAGGATTGGGACGAATGGTCCCGGGAGTGGGACGCTTGGGAGAACACAGATGCTCCCCATCATTGGGACAGAGCTCAATCGAGGTCACAGTCCCAAGCCAGCACAAGAAGTGCGAAGTCCGATGCGCACAAGCATCACAGCAGCAAAAAAGGCGGCAAAGGCAAGCACAAGGGGAAGAGCAAAGGAGGGAAGAACAAATCGAAGGACATTGCCAGTTCTTCTTTGGGACAGTCCCCCTTTACACCATTAGCGACGGAGCTTCCACCATGGCCATCGCTCGAAGGTGCAGCATCCAATTTGATGCCTACAGTTCCCCCATCCTCAACTCCATTTATGGTTGCTCAGGCCAACGAGACCATAGCTCAGAAAAGAGAGGTAGTGAATGCCCTCAAGACTGCCTATACGGACTCTGCTATGATGCCACAAGATACAAAGGATTTGATTGTCAAGATGGAAAACGACATCGAAAAACTGGAGAAAGAACATTCGAAAGCTACCACCAAAAATTTGCACTCCGCAACAACAGCTCTGGGCAAAGCTCAGAAAACTCTGCCAGAAACGTTGGAGGCCAAACGTGCACACAGGTCACGTTGGACCAAACATGTTGCCGAAGCTGCGAAGACCTGGGAGGGACAGCTGCACGAATATCGCCAACAGCAAGCCCCACTGCAGGAGGTAGCAGCAAAAGCTCGTGTGGACATCGAAAATGCAAGAAATGCCATTCAAACATTGTCCTCAAAAGCGACACCTGCTACGCTTGCAGCGATGCCTCCTATTACAGCAATTACAGCGGAGACGGAGGACCTGACCCTCGGTGCCGACGACGAGGAGGAGGCCATGCAACAGCAGTTGCAAACAGTGCTCCAAAGCTGCGCAGCTTCGTTAGGAGTGGAATTACCCCTGCAAGGGCCGAACAAATGCCCCACAGAGATGGAATCGGATCTGCCAGATCCAGCATTGACAGATCAAAGCAGGCAAAAGCGACCTCGATCACTAGAGCCGTTTGGTGGTGGTGCTCCCTCAGTGTCCTCTGCCGAGGCCAAGGCCATGTGAGCGATGGCGGCGCATTGTTAGTTCAAAAGAATAACTTGCATGACGCCTCTGGTTGCGTCCAAGGTGTTGAGGCCTATGCATGGTCACCAGCCATGTGTGCAGCAAGCACCGAGGAGCATGTAGATCTGGTTGCAGGTCCCTCCTTCTATTGGAGGCAATACATTGACTCAATTTCGAGGAATGGTCTGGGCTTAGCGGTTCTATCGGCATGGGGTTTGCGTTGGAACTGTCTTTGCGAGGACTTTCAAACTGAGTTCAGGTGCTTGTCAACTGGTTGCAGTGATCTCTCTCCTCTTGGCAGAGTACAACATGAATATGACTTTGCAACTCCATGCATATCACAGACGAATGAAATTTTATTTGAAAAAGGTACTGTTTGCAGTGTTGCAGCATTATCAGCTGGTAGGCCGAGTTTGCTCCACGGCGATGGTTCACCTACGGTTTCAGCATCAGTATTCGATCAGCAGAACTTGTCTCCTTTTTCCTGCAAGCCATTGATTCCTTGTTTGAGAAAATTTAAGACTCCTATCACAACCTCCAAATCTGTGCAATTCAATGCGAAAGTTTTGCTTCACATTGGACTTGATGATGAGATCCAAATGGCTACGGTTGCTCTTTGGCATGATGACTTGCAAGGCTGGAAGGAAAAACCGTGGACCAGGAAACCAAAGAAAACCAAGGATCAAGACAGTCAGATCGATACCGATGAAGTTCATTCTTCACCATCTTTCGAATCAGTAGTAAGTGACTCCCGCATGCATGATTACTCAGTTTCTCATCGTAGTGAGAGGGATGTCCTTTCATTGCAACAGAGCATTGACTCGATCTTTTGGAGCCAGGAGGAAACTGCCCTTGTACAAACATCAAGGCAGGTTGGAAAGCGTTTCAAGAATGAGCCCATTGATCGTCAAAATGTAGACATGGTTAATGCCTTCCAAGAAGGACAGGTTTACCAAGGAGAAGACGATGCAGAATCGCACAGTGACAGTCCACAAGGATCTGAGGGATACTCACCAAGTGAAGGCCCTGCATCTCCTGTGGTCAGAACACCTTCCTCCGAAAATGATCGTCAGGATGTGATCCTTTTTCACTTGCAAGATTTGCCCATCAGAGCACTCATTACTTGGAGTAATTATGAAGACATGATGACGGAAATTGCCCATCATTTTGCCCTTGTTCGAGATGCTCTTGTAGATGCGTATGAAGTCGTAGTCTCTCCATCAGACCTTGAGCCTGGTATTGTACCGATTATTGTCCATGTGGTCAATGACATTCCTCATCATACTGCTGGCAGATTGATCTTATTAGACATTGCATATCATGCACATCGTGTCGAGACAAATTTCCAGTCAGGTCCCACAGTTTCTAGACAGGTTCTTCCTCTGCCACGCCATGTCAACAGAAATGAATTGCTTGCATGTGCCAAAGTTGAAAGATACTGTCGTGCTGAAAACGGACGATGTCTGGTTTTTATAAACTCCAGACGTTGGCCAGACTATGATGTTGACCGCAAAACCATTGCACATGGCGATTACATAAAAATTGCAGTGCCTCCATCTGAGAGGTTTACTTGCCCTACCGAAGTGATCACCGAATTGACTCAGAGGGGACTCACCGATCAACAGATCTTTGATGAGATCCTCAACGACGAGGCTGTTTCTGATGTATCGCCCGACATGTTAAGTGACGAGGAAGTACGACAATTAGCTGCTCCAAGACACCCAGACAGCGATGTTGCCATTCTTATGCAGTTGGCCTCAAGCAGCAATGATGACCAACCAGTGTTTCAGTCCTCAGACAGCCGGGAGAGTACCGAGTCAGTGATTCCTCATGACTGGATGATTGATCTGTCAAGGATTGTTTCCCCACTGCAACAGTGTGATGTGGATGCAGCCCCAGAAGTGCTCTTTTCGGTATATACTTGGTTGGTTGATCATCAGGGTCAAAAGTTATGCAAGGAACCCAAGATCGTTTTCCTAGGAGGCGATCCCAGTGAATGGGAAGAGGACGTCCGCCAGCCTTGGCAACATCTATTGGACTATGGTGAACATGTCTTTTTCGATCTTGCCACTCCGACGGCCAGACGATCAGACCTTGAAGACCATGTGGCCCACATCATATGGACTAGGAATCACATTGATCATTCCTCTGTCTTGATTTCCATCGAGTTTGTTGATGTTGAGGCTCCCAGTGTGATAGTCAGGTTTGCGGCTGTCGTCAGGTTTGCGGCTGTCCTCCCTCGTGAGTGCACAACAGCTGATGTGACATCAGCCATTCCTTTGCTAACTGCATTTTCCCTCAACACAGTTGAGTGGGTTGTCCCTAGCTGTCAGAACGATCAACAGTCCTTCCATGCATGGTCGGGAATGGGGCTGATTGTGAAGGTTTTTCCGCACACACAGGGACACTTGCCAGAAGAAGATGATGAAAAACACAGTTTGCTTCAGTTTCAGGTGCAGGACACGTACGCTGTTCAATCTCCTTTTCGATCACTAGTTGGCAAGCCCTTGGTGGGGAGGAAGACACAATGTGACTGTCAACTTGGCTCTAGCATTCTGCCGTTTCAGAAATGCAGTAGTGATTCCTTTGGTGGAAAGGTGAAATTCAGTCTCACAGATGAATTCATCCGATATGTTCAAGCAGTAGGATCACAGACTGGCAATGCTGACACCAATGTTCCCATGCCTGACGGCTTGCAAGACCAACCATTATGGATCCAAGATTTGTGGGAGAAATGGGCCGAAACCCTGGCACAAGAGGGTGGGAATCCCGACCAGGGACCGCGCATTGAAACATGGTTCAGTAACCCACGAAGATGGTCCAGATGTGCCAACTCCAGGACAGTAGATCTTTCAATCAATTATCAGCACTGGGAACGGGAGCTTCTTGCTGCATGGCCTGATAAGGCTGATCTGACCCTGCCGACACAGTTTGCCATTGTTTTTCCGACTCCTGATGATGCAGATCGTACCGCGCAGGAACAGCTAGTAATCGAGCAACAGTCCGAGCCTTTCTCCAGAACAGTTGTAGCTACGCTATATGACACTGACTGGGATGAGGGTAGGCCTAGTTCGATTGCTCTTGTGGTTGCTGATAGGCTTGATGTCCGGTCTTTCATCACAATGATGGGCTACAGTGAGTTATGCTCGCCTGAAAATGAGAGAAATGAATGCCTAATGTGGATGGGCAACATTGCTATCCATCGCGACCAAATGATCAATGTTCGACTAGGAAATGCCTTCAAGCTTCTTGTTCGAAGAGGGATCAGGGTCTGCGTGCAGGAACTGCTGTCCATGTCGGACCACCGACTTCGTAGTGAATTGCAATCTGCAATAGGTGGTTACATTTTTCGCAGACCCAACATCCAAGGATTTCCTTCAGATGCGAATGCTTTGAACAACCCCACCATTCAGGAAAATTCATTGCAGCAGGCTCGTGATGAATACCCGCTAGATTGGGTAAACTCGTTACAAGAATGCTTTGACCGATTTGCAGTAGTAGAACCTGCTGCCGAAGGTGGGGCCATTTACATCCTTGTCTGGTTTCTCAATGGCGGCTCCTTCCTCAGAAATGAATCACCGCGCGTTGTCAGGCTTGATGCTGACAGCCACTGGTGGAGAACAGAAATCTTATTTCCATGGAGAGATCAGTTTGCGCGAGGATATCAAATCGATGTACATTTTGTTGACCCCACTCCCATTTCCGAACCGTGGCAATCGCATGTTGCGCATGTCATTGTGACACAGGCATTGCCCCAAGACCATGTTCCTGTTCTTGTGTCCATGGTAGGGAGAGAAGGGCAAGCGGACAGGTACAATCATGCTGCCTTGGTTGTTCACCAGTTCTCAAGTGCACAGAACATAGCGGACAGGTTTGAAAGCATCAGAACCAGACAGGTTGAGTTCACAGTCTCTAGGGGGCGTAACGTCTTCCCGCCTGACCTTACAGTCCGGATTGGTTCTGGTGATGGATTGTTGCTGCGCATTGTCTCCAATGACCCAGGGGTGAGATCAGATGCAGCTGCATCCGCCCAAACTGATCCGCATGCTGACCAGTCTGCTCACACAGATCATGCTCATCCTCATGAAGTCGTCAGTGAAGCACAAGAAGATGATCTTGAAGATGCTTTCCTCATGCAGGCGCTTTACAATGCTCATGCGTCACAGACAAACCTTGTGGATCATGAGTGTCACAATTTGGCTGCGACATGTGCATTAGGATTGCCGGATGAAGGTGGAGAAGAGGAAGCAGCGTTTCAGTTCAATCCGGCTGCTCCGGTCTTCTTGCCAACCGCCTATGTACTCCCAGCCTGGGCGCAAGTAATTCAAGATATCTATCATGACTGGGACATCCATGCGTTTGCGTGGCAAGGTGAGGCAAGAGCCACACATTTCATTACATGGTACTTGGCCCCAGGAATCAATCGGCTTCAATGTATTCATGGTCGCAAGATTACATTGTTTGCGGATTTTTGGAACTGGCGAGAGCAGTTCAGAAGAAAGTGGATAGATGAAATGGATCCTGGCGCAGAAATGGAGGTCGTTTATGTATCTCCCTCACCTACTCATATGGAACCGGGAGTAGCAGGTCACATCATCTTGCTCCAGCACAACTCAGTGGAATGGTCATCCTTTCTTCTTTCCATATATGATCCAGCAATCAACGCAGGAAACCCGTTCAAAGTTGCGTTAGCCTTTACTGAACAGCTACAATTTCAGCAGATTTTGGCTCGCACTGGGTATGCCAACGACTGCACTGCACTTGCACAATGTCATTTTCGCCTTCGTTGTCAGAATTTTCAGGCAAATGACCAGATCAGGGCAAGTGACGGTGACGCGATTGACTTGTTGGTACAACGCGTTGTTACTCCAGTCAACTGGAATCCGCCGATTGTGCCGCATATGCCAGGAGCGGAAGGTTTAGCTCTTCTACAGAAAAGCTTCAAACGATTGCGCCAAGGGCAGAACAATCAAGAAGGTGATGACATGGTGCCAACAGTTCGCAGAGCCATTTCACTGGCTGATTCAATTGGGGAGTCGGATGAGGACATTTCTAGGTTTCCCTTCACCTTGGAGGCTATTTTTCGGCAAGCAGTGGCGCAAAACCGTGATGTGGTCGTTTGTACCTGGGAAATGCCTGGAAATGTTGATATTCAAATGTGCCCCTGCACCAGTTTCAACGAAGAGCAGTCACAGGCCGAGTTCTGCCGTAAGCACTCACTTATCAAGCAGTGCTCTGATCTTTACCCAGTAAAGTACATACGCAATCAATGGGCCATCGCACAGAACAGGTGGTATGTGGGATCTTTTGCCGTTCCAAAGCCATGCTCAGCAATTGTTGCATGTGTTGAGTATGATTCCTCCAGTGCCATTGCCAGTGTGCATACCATCCCCAAGCATTGTAGGACTGATTTTCTTAGATCAATGCTCAACATTCGCTTTGGGACTTTCATTCGGCATAATGGGCAGTATGTTGGTGAGGCTGTGAACGTAGAACATGGTGACCTCATAGAATATCATGTGGGTCACGAGCAGCAACTTGTCATCGACAAGCGATGCAGCAAAGTTCAAATCTGTCTTGATTCAGTTCTAGACCAAACGGTGCCTCACTTTGATACTGAAGTTGACGCTGTGGAGGTGCTCCCTTTTCCCTCAATTCAGAAACACTTATGCAATCAGGATGCGTGGGCATTTCAATTGATTCCCGAAGGCACGCCGCTCCATCGAGAAACTTTTGAAGCACTGCGCTGCCAAAAGCCCGTCGGACCTCTTGATGCATTCAAGTATGAACTATACATTGATGGAGCCACCTCTGACAGCCAGTCTGCATGGGCTGTGGTTGCTGTTAAGGTGTGTGGTGATGAAAGATGCTTCTTAGGGTGCGTAGCAGGTCTTACGGAGATCAACCACAGTTCACCCAGATGGATAGGAGCAACGCATCACACGAACATCGATGCTGAACTTTCAGCGATGGCTGTGGCCACAGCATTTGCATTTTTTGCGTCCGGCGAAGCTCAGGTTCTTATAAGGCCCGCTTTAGCTTTGAGCCAGCAGTTCCTAAGTATCCAAAGTACAACCCGTCAGCTCAGCACTCTGGCCAGGGTTCTCCATGTGTTGGGACAAGCAAAGCCCAGAGGGGTTGATGTGCAAGAGGTCAGAGCGCATCGTGGTGATCCTTGGAACGAATTGGCTGACGCTATCGCACGACATGTTGTGGTTACTGGCAAGGAGGTTGGCTCCGTCCCTTGGGCAGGATGGAACCAAATTGCGACTTCTCCTTCTACCATTAAATGGGAATGGATTCGACAAGAAACTCCTTCTTTTCAACAGACCATGCCTGCCTTACACGGAGATGCTGTGTGGCAACCGACACCATCGTCAAAGAACCTTCGTGTTATGGTTGATGGCAATGCTCTGCAACCGCAGAGTGTGAAGTTTTCTTTGAAAGTTGCCACTTACAATGGGCTTGCCCTCAATGAAGAGTTGATGCCCAATCCGCAGGCCACTGGTAGAGTTGCTAGGTTGGATGTGCAGTTTCATCGGGAATCCATTGCGATGATTGGCATTCAGGAGGCAAGAACATATGAAGGCTGCAGAGTCTCTGAGAATTATAGAATTTTTTCCTCGGGATATCAGCAGTGTGGAAAAATGAAGCATTTTGGTTGCGAGTTATGGATCCACAAAACACTTCCCTTTTGCACCCTTCCAGATGGAAGAAAGATTGGGCTTAAGAACTGCAAAATTACTGTACTGGTGCAAGAGTCACGGCTTCTGATTGCTTGTATTGAAGGTCCTGTTGATATCAATGTAGTTGTTGCCCATGCACCATGTGTTTCAGCTGACCGCCCGGTTGATTTGGTTCGTCAATGGTGGGATGCCCTGTCTCAGAAGATGCACATGGTGTCACATGAAAAAACAATTGTGCTCATAGACGCCAATGCGCCACTGGCTGATCGTGAGACGAAATTTTTCGGCCCAGACAGAAACCATGAATCCACAGGGTTACGAGTTTCAGGAGTTTCTTATTTCCAATGAATTCTATGTGCCTGCCACGTTTGATGGTCATTCTGGCACCGGTGCGACTTGGAGGCATCCACGAGGGGATCAGCTTCGTCGTGATTATGTGTTACTTGGAAGTTCCTTCTATTCAGCTTGCAGCAAATCGTATGTTCTTTCTGACTTCGATGGTGGATTTTCGCATGCTGACCACTGCCCTGCTGTATGTGACCTTAACGGCCTGTTTGCAATTAAGGATGGCGGGAAACAGATCAAATGGGACTTCCATAAGATTCATGACGCTGATGCCCAACGTGCCTTCATAGAATCCCTTGAAACACTGCCGATTCCTACTTGGTCAGTTTCCATTGATGATCATTCCAACTTGCTTGAGACACACTTGTTGCAGCTTGCACAGCAACATTTTGGTCGGAGAACAAACGAGAGAACTCGACCGATGCTGCAGCAAGCTACCCTCAATGGTATCCAACTCAAAAGACAGATGTTGGACATGATGAGAAAGCAAGCTTTTGATGATCCATTGCTCCAGGAGGAGATGAAAGCAATTGAAAGTATCATCAGACCCATGGTCCTGCATGACCAGCAGCAATGGTATGCGGAGTGGCTCGATGGAATCGATCAAGCAGGAGCACAATATGACACAGCACTTGTTTACAAAAAACTGCAAAGACTTGGAAGACGCAAAAAGAGCCTCGACAAAGGCCCCAGACCATTGCCTCGTCTCAAAGTTGCAGATGACAAATTTGCGCAGTCGTTTGTGGAATGTCAGGAAACCTGGAGAAATCAATTTGCTGAGGTTGAGGCTGGGATTCAGGTGACTGATGTACAATTGGTCCAGCTGCACCAACAGTCGGTCGTGCAGGGAGCCCGTGATGCCAGGTTTTGTCCTGACCCATATGAAATCCTTTCAATTCTCAGAAAGTGCAAAAATGGAAAGGTCCCAGGGCCAGGGCAACTCCCAGTTGATATCCTCAAGGCAGGGGGAATACAGATGGCCAAGCTCCTCACGCCATTATTGGTAAAAGCGTCGTGGCACATGCGTGAACCGCTTAACTGGAAGGGAGGCTTGCTCATTCCACTCTTCAAGGGGAAGGGTTCGCCAGCAGAGCCATCTGCTTATAGGTCTATATTCCTTTCTGACATATGTGCAAAGATTCATCATTCTCATATGCGGAAGGAGCTTGCGCAAGTATGGAGCCAGGAAGCAGATCTTATTCAATTGGGAGGCAAAAAAGGTTGTTCCACAGACGTTGCACATCATTTCCTGCATGCACATCTTTCTTGGTCCCGGGCCAGGAATGTCTCCTGTGGCATTCTATTTGTTGACCTGCAGGCTGCCTTCTATTCGGTTCTCAGATCCTCCTTGTTTGCAGGTGAATTCCATGATGACGAAATCTGTTTTGCGATGAAACAGCTAGGCATCACACCACACGAATGGCAGGAAATCAAACAATGCGTCACCCGGGACAATGCCACTGAAGGAGTGGACGCCCATCCTGCTGGCATCTTGCATGACATGTTTTCCGGCACACATTTCACGATGCAAGGTCTCAATGACAAGGTCGCCACGATGCGTGGCACAAGACCCGGCGACCCTGTAGCTGACATTCTCTTTAACATGGCGTTCAGGCTAGTGGTTCTTGATGCCAGAAAAAGAATTCAGACAGCCACAGGGACTCCTTGCTTCGGGTCGCCAGAACCGTCAAATGACATCACGTGCGGTGTTCCCATCCCTTCCAAAGGTTTTGCCGAAATCACCTTTGTGGATGACATAGCTTATGCGATGCACTCCAATACGGCAGAAGAACTGGTCTCACACATGCAAATCACAGCCTCATGTTTGCACGATGCAGCTGCTGTACGTGGACTTGGCATTAACTATCAAGCAGGCAAAACTGAGGCAATCCTCAAACTTGCCGGAGTTGGTGCTAGGTCAGTCAAGCACAAGGTTTGGCATGAATGTGGTGGGTATTTGCCTGTGGTCACTGAGTATGGTACTCAGCAATTGAGGACTGTTCATTCATACAAGCATTTGGGCTCATATGTTCAGGACCATGCAATTGTGCAGAAAGATGTGAGACACAGGATTTCCCAGGCCAGGAAAGCATATGGCCAACTTAGTCGGCAGTTTTACAACAAGCGGAACGTGAGTCAGCCTACAAAGGGGTCGGTGTTCTCAGCGCTTGTGATGTCCCGTTTGCTTTACAATGTGCATACGTGGTCGTGGCTCACAGATGCAGATGTTGAATGCTGGGAGAATGGAATCAAACCACAGGTTGCGGCTTTGGCGAAGCAAAAAATCAGACCAGTCCCTCCTTTTCAATTCTCTACAGCAGAGCTCTGTGCCATTGCAGGCTTGCATAGTCCTAGTGACCTGCTGCATGCAAACAGGCTCCGCTATGTGCGCAGAGCCATCAGTACAGCACCAACGGCCCTTTGGGGATTACTGCATGATAATCCACATGGCAATTCGTGGTTGCCCCATCTTCAGGAGTCTTACCAATGGCTGTTGAAACACCTTCGCCCAGGGTTGATGCTGCAGTGTCAAGATGCTCATGAACTTTTGTCGATCATAGCGATTGATCAGAAATGGAATGGGCACATAAAGACGGCACTTAAATCCTCTATGCAATATCAACAAGCCAGAGCTCAAGGCAAGCTGTGGACAAATCGCCTGCAGTATCAGGTTGCCAATTTTGCAACGGTCTCCATTCCAGAGGTTGACAGAGCTGACAACTGCTGGAAGTGTAGTCTGTGTGAAGCCACATTTGCCACGAAGAAGGCCCTGTCCGTCCATGCTAGACATAAGCATCAATATCGTACAGTGTTGAAATATTACGTTCTGGGAGATGAATGTCTGGCATGTGGTAAAAAGTTTTTCAACAGAGTGCGGCTGCTTGCTCATGTTGGAAACGCCCAGAAATGCAGAGACACGTATTATGCATGCTTTGTTCCAGCACCGGAAGAAGTGGTTGACCAGATCGAAGTTGAGGAGAGAGACCATGCAAGGTCTCTCAGGATTCAAGGATGGCATGCATCTAAGGCCTTTCTCCCGGTTACCAGAGTCCATGGACCACTGTTACCCGAGCGTGGAACAGAGGGAGCCATTGAAATGAGAGCCAGATGGCAGTCTCGCACTCTGGAGACTGGTCGAGCTTTTGAAGGTTTAGATGGTTTTTGCGAGCAGAGTTCTGGAGAGGTTTCTGAACAGGTTGAGATTATTCCCTTCCTCATGCATTCCAATGGTGGAAGGGTGCAAGGCGAAGCAGGTATCTACCAGCAGTATGGTTTGGCCGCTGAGACAGCGAGACTGCATGTGAAAGGATTCTTGTTTGTCCACTTCTTTAGTGGCTTTCGGCGAGCAGGCGATTTGCAAGATTGCATTGAACGCCATGACATTGTCGGATCAGACCATATTTTCTGCCTGTCGATAGATTTATGCTTGGCCAAAGAGCATTCAGACCTTACAGATGACCATACAAAACAGTTCTGGATTGAGAAAATGAAAAATGGCCAGGTCATTGGCGTTGGCGGTGGGCCAAGTTGTGAGACATGGTCTGCTGCCCGTCATTCACCAGATGGACCACCCCCTGTGCGTTCATTCGACTGCCCGTGGGGGAAAACAGGCCTGAGTGCCAGACAGTGGAAGCAGGTACTCACAGGCACAAAGCTCATCCAGTTCTTAGTTGACCTCCTAGTCCTGGCGGCACAGATCGGACTTTGCGGATTTCTGGAACACCCTCAATTCCCAGTTTGGATCATGCGGCAAAGGCCAGCGTCCATATGGACATTGACTGCCCTTAGGATTCTTGCCAGACTGGAATGCTTTCAGATCTGCTCTTTTGATCAATGCGTGTATGGCTTGGGGGCGACCAAGCCCACTACATTATTGCTCCTCAGGCTGAGCACATTCAAAGACATCACGCTCACGAAAGGGCTTCGAGGGAGGTGCTCGCATCATTCCGGCCATCGGCCCCTGCAAGGAATTCAAAGCGATGGCACTTTTTCCACAGCCAGGGCGAAGATTTACCCTGCCGCCATGAATCAGGCCATCGCATTTGCAGTGTCCAGGTTTTTGACCGACCGACAATTGAAAACCAATTGGAGTACGTTACCAGAGGACCTGCAAAAATTAAATTGTACAGATTTTGTCGATGAAGGCACTGTTCAGCCCGACTTTCATCGAATGCACTGCAAGTAGTCCAAGCGTTGATCGACGCAGCAACAGCAAAGTGACAAAAAGGTAGTCTTCGACCCCCCCAAAGATGGCTATGTTCAATTTCCATAGCTGTCTCTGGATGCGACGGCTTCATGGGATGGGATCCTACAAAAAATGAAGCCAGAAATGATCTATAGATATCTATAGATACTACACCAGTAGTAGTTGGATAATAGTTATTGGTTCTAATATTAGATACTTAAGATACCAATATACAAATGGATCAAAAAGCATGGTGGTTACTCATAACTCATATGGCTATGGTTCAGGAGCTATGAAATACGTTGAAATACCATGAATCTTGCTGGGATGAACATCCACGTACCAGCTACTTGGGTGTTTCCCAGGGTACTGATGATGTTTTGATCCATACCTAGCTGAGTTCCTGGTTTTGCTCCTTGCCTCCCTGTCCATTCAACGTGGTTTTTGAACCACGTTGCTGAGCAAGTCCCATTGATGTGCCAGCAGGTCAAAACATGGTTCTGGGTAGATTATAGTGACCCCACTGTTCTCCTCACTGGAATCATGGTCAGTAAGGGGAATGATCTTCAAATGGCCTTGTTTCAGATGGTTTATTGTCTCATAAACGGGGATGGTCAGCCCCCCATTAACACTTTAGGGTTAATATATCCATTGTAAGGAATCCCATTCACGATGATGTGATGACCATTCCCTACCATGATTTGACCGTGGCACAAAAGAATGATGGTTCAGACAGCATCAAATCAAAAGCAGCCAAGTTTAGGCTTCTATGTGAATTACTTCAACATGTACATCATCCAGATGTTTGGTTGCTTAAATCAGTTAAATCAGCAAGCATGGTTTCTTGGAAAAATCACCACATTCCAGTTTTGGGGGTAGTTATTTTTGGGTTAACTATCACCACATTCCAATCTTTTTTTGTTGGATAGATTCCCCACATTTCTCTCTCAAAAATGGATGGGGAAATCTACCAGAAGACCCGAGATCGTTGGGGGCTTTTCAACGGACCGTTTCCTTTTTTGAGTTCCTACTATTCATCAATCCATTCTTCCAGAAATTTCACTCGTGATTGTTGCTGCAACTCTCATTTTTGCCAAACATCTTATCTGGTTGGTGGTTTCAAACATGGCTTTTATTTTCCATTTCATATATGGGATGTCATCCTTCCCATTGACGAACTCCATCATTTTTCAAGATGGTGAAATTGCACCACCAAGCAGATGGATACCCTCTGGTAAACTGTCCCA
>Ga0126342_10004464_pt1 | contig 23924 bp, 27 predicted proteins | sample Cyp1metagenome_FD_92528 | JGI IMG/M metagenome (GOLD analysis project Ga0126342, IMG submission 92528) | Coral microbial communities from Lord Howe Island, Old Settlement Bay, Australia - Cyphastrea 1 metagenome | ecosystem: Host-associated > Invertebrates > Cnidaria > Coral ...
CCTATTTACATATATACATATATACCTATATATTATATATACCTATATATACCTATATATACCTATATATACCTATATATACCTATATATACCTATATATACCTATATATACCTATATTTACATATATACCTATATATACCTATATAATTTTTTAGCTATATATACACATATATATATATACATATCTACATATATATATTTGCATATTCGTGTCGCTTCGCCACGAGTACCGCCCGGAAAGCAGCGGCACCTTCGGTGTGGGCGGATTTATTTTGCAAATATACATATCATACAATATCATACATATGTTTTCATACCATATATATAATTACGTGCGTTCATTTGCTGGACTTTTGATCCGTGGTGACGGCAGGGAAAAAAGGAGAAGTTCGACATTGAATCTCGACAGAAAGTGTTCAAAATGTTGCGTGCAACCTGATCATCTTCACAAAGAAGGATTGCGATTATCAATGCTGTTTGAGTGGGAGTGTGGAAGCGCGCCTGAATAAAATCGCTTTGTCATGCTTTATCACATTCGTTGTCTTGAAAAGGGTCTGCGCGATTCAGATAAACGGGTGGCGATTTTGACGATGTCTGTGGATTGGATGTGAGGTCCGTTCGGTCGCATGGCACGAGTCGTAATTATCCATTTCTGCGATAGACACTGAGACCCTGCGCCACGAACTGCTGCGCCCTTTCCCACTCCATCTAAGAATCTAAGGATGTTTTCTTCGACGAGGCTGCGGCTGGTAAGAATTGGTAAGCATCCTAAATATTATCAAATTTCTAGGCTTAGTTTATCAGGTTGTTTTGCTTCACTTTCATCCACTTTCTACTTACATCATCTTCAGATAAGAAGATCGAGCACCTTGATAATATTTATATATATATCTATCTATGGGTGTGAAATGTTGACTACTGTGAAGGTAAACCAAAACATCAATATGGGCTCCATTCTGCATTCCGGAGACTTGGGCCACTTGGATGAGATCATGCTCAAAAAGGATTCACAAGGCACTGTTCTAGGTCCAACAGTGTTTTTTTCTGTAGCAAACCGCATTTTTGCCATCCACACGAACGGCTGTGAACTGAGTGTCAATTTGCCTGTGGCGCAGGTGCAACACAAGTTTGAGGAAAGGGGACAAGTGGTGCACTACATCATTCAGGCTTGAAATGCGGTTTGTAAATCATTTTCTACTAGGCGAAGGAAGTTTAGAAGTCAAACTTCCGGCAATATGGACAGATGAAAAGCAGAGATGGGAAGAGTCAGCGAAGCGAAGAGAAGAAGAAAGAAGATCAAAAAAGAGAAAGTCTCAGAATGTCTCAGATCAGAAGAAAGAAAATCCAGGTGCGCGAACAGGTAGGAAAGTCGCAAAACACTGTGTTTTTCCAATGATTTGTGGCTCTGGAGGGTCGAAAAGTAGGCTCGCTAAAGCGGCGGGTGCGGAGCCCGCTGGACAGATGAGAGATGAAAAATTGCACGCCGTTGTGGCGCGAAGCACATTTCGAAGTCAAAATGTACAAAGCACCTCAATGTCCGGACCACTTGTGGAAGTTGAGATGTCGAAAAAGTGCACGCCTTTGTGGCGCGAAGCACATTTGGAAGTCAAAATGTACAAAGCACCTCAATGTCGGACCACTTTTGGAAGTTGCGATGTCGAAAAAGTGTACGCCATTGTGGCGCGAAGCACATTTCGAAGTCAAGAGTGCAAAAAAACTGAGGGGTTCGGAGCACTTTTTGGTCGTTCAGGTGTGGTTTTGCGTGGCAGGCGCAAGGGATTGTGCACGTTGTCAAAAGTGAGCACAAACGTGAGGGTTTTGTAGGATTTCCAAAAACGATGCCAGGCCTGGGACATTTGAAGAGGATCTGCAAAGATGCATTTTCCGTGGCAGGCGCAATACAAGAGACATGTTCATTAGAGCTGTTAGGAGGTCCGGGCGCTGATTTCCTGAGAGGGGTTACAATTTGGAGCATCAGATCTTCAGGTTCGCTGAGATGATTTTGCGTGAGAGGTGCAGCACTCCGTATGACCCGGTATCACTTCTTCGTGGCAGGCGCAGTAGTTTAGACAGGTCGAGTGGAAAAATCGTAAAACGCATTGATACGAGGCCGTCAGCTCTGCACTCAAGTTTCCATTTTTGAAGGAAGTCTCGCAAACTTGTTTTGTTTTTGATGTTGCCAAGTTCAAAAAGTGAAGAAGTCTCGCAGAATTGCTGCGTTTTCACGTAAAATATGCTACATTACATTACACTAGTTATATTACACTAATTACATTACATTACATTACATTACATTACAACACAACACAACACAACACAACACAACACAAAACAACAACAACAACAACAACAACTTACATTACATTACGTTACGTTACATTACGTTACGTTACATTACATTACATTACATTACAACAACAGCAACAACAGCAACAACAAAAACCAACAACAACAACAACAACAACTACTACTACTACTACTACGACTACTACTACTACTACTACTACTACTACTACCACCACCACCACCACAGCTACAACTACAATTACAACTACATTACACTACACTGCACGAATTGCACCGCTGCACACTACAACTACAAATGCGACTACGTCTACATTACATTACATTACATCACATTACATTACATTACATTACACTGCGCTAATTACATTACAATACAATACACTACAACTGTAACTACAATTGCAACTACCTCTAAATTGCACTACACGACTCTACACTAATTGCACTACACTACATTACAACTACAACTACACTACCTTACACTACACTACACTACACTATACCAAACTACAGCACACAACACTACAGTACACTACACTAATTACACCACACAACTACAACTGGAACTGCAACGCAACTACACTACAGTAGTTACACAACATTACAACTACAACTCCACTACGCTACACTACACTACAACTACGTCGACAACTACAATTGCACTACACCACACTACATCCAGCAGTTGTTGTGAGATGACCACTGCAACGATTGCAACCACTCCAAAAAACACAACTCCAACCACCTTTCGGTCCATCAGAAGATTCGCTTTGCCATCCGTGATTCACAACAACCAACCTCTCCTATAGGTTTCCTATTTTTGAAACTTCCGCCACCGCCTTGCGCGGTACTACTGGTACTGGAAACCGCGCGCACATTCAAGTGGCTGTAAGCATTGGTTCAGATCAAAGACAAGGAATCGGATCGGGTCCAAAAAACCAAGAGTTTGGCACGAGTCATGAGTGCGAATTTTGAGTCTCTGTTTGTTTTTTCCGTTTTTTTGAGAACATGAGAACACACAGACAGTGCTGGGGGGACACAGTTGGTGGGAAGGACGAGCCGAATTTCCCCAAGCTGTTGCAAGAGGTGCGTCCAAATTGATACAACGTGACAGTCTCTGAAAAGACCGATGCTGTAGCAAGGTATATCTTGCAAGGTATCGCATTAACAAGGCCAACACACCTCAATTAAGATTCTGCTAAAACATTCACCCAACAAATGAATGCAGCTCTCAAGTCAGAGTGTGTCTTCTGAGGAATCATAGGCCAGGCTGAGCCAAGACCTACCGAGACCTACTGTATGAGCGATTTTGGGTCGGCGCTGTTGAGACACTGCCGCTGAAGACCCATATCTGACATGTGAAGTTCGCGCTGTGCGCGAGGCTTTTGATGAAACCATGGAGCACCGCAAGAAGCGGAATGCTGCGGAAGCTGTGGAGTCGTCTCATTTGGAGATTGCCAAGGCTTGACCACGAGCAACCAACTCTGCCGGGATTTGCTTTCAATTTTCCAGTCCAGCCCGTTCACAAGTTTCAGATTTTCTCAGACCCCTTAATGCCATCAAAGGCGAAGCTTTGCCAAGTTTGATCTCCCGTGTTTCAATCATGGGTCACTTGATTTATATGCATGTTGACCGAACAAAGGGTATCCTCTTGCCTGAAGCGAAAGAAGTGGCCAAGAAAACGAAAACATGCCCTTACTCTTGGGTTGCCAAACAACTGTTATGATGTCCAATTGTAATACGTACGTACATACATTGTATATAATAAATGTATATATAGATATATATATATATATATATATAGTATAGATATATCATGATTATATATACAGTTATATGCATGTACTTGATTGTATTTTTGCAGTTGTTACTAATTAGTAATTACTATTATTACAATCATTACTCTTATTACTATTATTGCTAGTATTGCTATTAGGGTTTTTTAATCTTATTTATTGATTAGTTAATGTTACTTTCTTGATTATCTATTACCTATTGTTGGTTTATTATCAACCACTTTAATTATTTATATATTAATATTGTTGCCATCGTTATTATTGCTGTTATTGCTATTGTCATTCGTTTCATTATTTGATTTTACTACCATCATTGTTTCATTGTTATCATTGCTGCAATCATTATCACAATCATATTAATCATTGTTAGTACTATTATTACTAGTATTATTATCATAACGTGTACATATCTGTTGAAATACATTACATTGATTCATAGCGCTCGCGAAGTCACGAAGTGCGACCGCATAAAATTGTTTTTCTTGTAGGCAGGTTGTAGAGTAATGTGTGGCGCAAAACAGAGCCACATATATACAAACATTCGTGAGCAGGCAGATACTGAGAAAAAAACTCGTCTCACAATCTCAAGCCTTCAAGGCAGCTTGGCAAACGGAGAATGCCATGTTCCACACGGAGTGGGAAAAGTGACCGGGGAGACCGGTTATGTCGGTGGCTGGCAAGCTAGTTATCAACGCTGCAAAGTCGTGCTTCTCACTGTGCAACCAAAGTGATTCAAAGTGTATATCAATTGGATCGAATCGATGACAAACTTGAACGGATGGCTCATGCTTGAGTAAGTGTTTTCTCAATTTTCTCTAAGTATTCACTGATGGTGGTGGGATGAGATGGCCTTGACGTTTTTTTCGCTGTCACACTATCACATTTTTGTCCTTGATCTCTTGTCAAGTAACTTCTCTCTTCCAGAGTTTTTGGTTTTGATCAAAGTTTCAACGTTCTGCTGGATCTAGAATGATGATTGCGAATATAGAACGCGCACACACACACACAAAAAACTGAAGTTGCATTGAACCCTGGTTGACTTCTTGAAGTGTTCGGCTCCTTTTTCATTTTCTGATGATCATTTAGTGGCCTACTCGTCAGGCGGCGAGGCAACAGTCCTTGTAAAAGTTGATTTATTCTGGGTCTCTTGAGGGCCTTTTTTGAATTTACTTTCAGGTCCTTGCTTCTGGTGCTTCTGGTTGGACAAGAAGCTGGATGTGAAAAGAATCGCTGTCGCTCCATGTTGCCCCCCTGTCACTCGATGTCGCTCCATCCTCTATGTCACGATGTCACACGATGTCCCAAAAAAGAGTCCTTCCTTTGTCTCCTCGATTCTCCTCGTCCTTCAGTCCTTTCCAGGTATCCCGAAGACTGTGCTGGAGCTCGCCAAGACCACTTCCGACTCCTGCAGGCCAACAAGCTCTACTACAAGGCTCAATACATTGGATGCATTTGGATGCTGGAAACGCAGGGAATTATAGAGCGCGCGGGCTGAAACGGTGATTCATAAATGACACGTGATTGATACACTTCAAGACATACCTTTGAATTATACAAGATCATAATACATATGTGCGTATATATATATATTATACAAATTTGTTATCATGTATACATATGGATATTGCGATTGTTTTGCTTTTCCCGTTGCCGAATGGTTTCAAGAAACTGCGTCAGCCTCAGCAACCCGGAGGCAGTCATCGCGTTGGTCATTCTAACGTTCTGCGAAGTGCCACCCTGGTGCCACCAGCGGTCACCAAGCCAGGCTGGACTTTTCTTCGGGATGGTTGGTATTGGATGGTACTGTATTGGTGTGTGTTATGTATAATATATGTATAATTATGTATATACACAATACATGTATGAACACATTTAAAAAATGCAGATGTTAGGCTAGATAATATTGGTAATATTGACAATTAATGTAGATGCATGAAATACGTTTTACAACCAACCTATTTCAAAATAGCAGCATATCATGTACAGAAAAAAACTGTAATGGGTATTTGGCATGTACATGTAATGTGTATACTGTATACGTATGTATGTTACGAAAGCCAGCCGGACAAGCTGGCTAGTTGTTTTTTGCGAACGAAGTGAGAGATTAGGGGTCTGGCAAAGGTGTTGCCGTACGGGCCCCATTTTTGCAGCCTCAGGTGGTGTTCAGGGTGTCAACGGGGAGTGTTTTGCAGGGTAATGTACCAGGTCGCAAATCTGTGGCGGTGCGTGATATTGGGGTTAATTATTTGGACAACTGCTGTAGGGCTAAATAAGTAGACAAATAGATCAATAGATAGGCAGAGAATAGATGGATGGAGAGTAGACCGAGAGTGGTCCGTGATACTGGGGCTAAATAGGTATACAAATATTGGGGTTACCCCTTTTCCTTTCGCAGCTTTCTTTTCAAACACCTGCAAGACTGAACTTTGGTTGGTAAGATCTTGGCTATCATCTTTGGGGTGGTGGCTTTTTTGAACTATATGCCCATGTCTTCATTGATATTGACTCTTTGGGATTTCTGGGAACTAACAGCAACATTGCAATTTTCCTTGGAAGATTTCAGGGTGAAATTGGCATGCCAGAACCGAATACACAAGCATAATAACACCTTTTTGTGGTCATTCCAGAGGCCCAAACATGCAATCCGGAACCAAATCACAAGCTAAATGACCCCTTTTGTGATCATTCTAGATTGCGTTTCTTTCCAATCATCGACCCGGATTTTTGAGTCATTTTGGGATTCTAAGATTCTATCTAGGGTGTTTTCTGGGACCTTTTTCTTGGAAATTCCAGAGATTCTATCTACTTTAGGATGGCTATACATATACATATACATATACATATACAGTTACAGTATACATATACATATACATTACATATACATATACATATACATATACATATACATATACATATACATATGAGTATACGTATGTATGTGTGTGATGTGTGTGATGTAATGTGATGTTATGTGATGTGATGTGACGTGACGTGACGTGACGTGACGTGACGTGACGTGACGTGACGTGACGTTATGTATGTATGTATGTATATATGTATGTATGTATGTATGTAGGTAGGTAGGTAGGTAGGTATGTATGTATGTGGACAGTTAGTCTATGTATGTGGACAGTTAGTGTATGTATGTGTACAGTTACACATGTACCCATACAGATTGGCATGCACACGCATATGCATATTCATGTTTACATACGCATATACATGATTGAAAGACATGCATTCATTTTCATTCACATATATTTATGATATATAGATATATATATATATTACACTGTAGGCTGTGATGTCGGGTTGGGCTTGTTCCAGGATGTTTACATCCTCAAAAGATGGAGGAGCAACGCAACAAACGCAACCTAATGCAAGTTTCAGAGAAGCAAGAGTGAGAAACTGAAAAAATAAACATACGACAACGATGCGAAACAGACCAGGGACCAACTGGGCAAACATGATTTTGGAAAACCCCAAAATCAAAGTAAAACGCAAAAAGATCCCGGGAAATGTGCGAGACAGACCACGGACCAATCGGACACACGAGATTTTTTAAAATGCTAAAAGCCAAGGTCTCATGCAAAAAAATGCGCACTGCCATTTTGCACGTGCATTTTTTTGTATGTTTGATTTCTATTTCTTTGCAGTGTGTTTTTTTGACTTCCAACTTACTCAATGCATGGTACATTTTGAATTTCAAGATTACAGTTTTCCAAGATAAGCACGCATGGCACAATCACGCACACACGTATCATATATACACATATGTATCTTATATATATATATTTATACATATGTACATATGTACATATAATTATGTAATATATATATATATATACATATCCACACAGATGCACGTATACTCATGCACATACCCATAGATATACCTATAGGTATACGCATTGATACATGCATGCATACACACAAATACACAGAAACATACGGACAATTTGACAGACAGACGGCAGACGCGAGTATACATGCATACGTGTTTACCCATGTATATTTGTACACATACGATACATTTGCATGTGTAGAAACACGGGCGTTTAAATATGCACATGTCATCACGTATTTTGTGTGCGCTCACATGTTCAATGAGCACATGTTCAATGAACGCGTATATTTACTGTATATAAATAGTACAATATAATCCCTACTATAGGAATTTCCTTTCAAAAATGCGACAACCAGGGTTGTCGCTAAGAATGTTTTTTTTGGCGAAAACACGTGGTTTTTCTACATGGCCAACCCGGACTCCTCACTTTTTGGAAGGGCATCCTGGTTCGTGATTTTTTTAGAGAGTGCATTTTGAGGGGCCGTAGACGTTTTTTGAATGTTGGAAATTTGCAAAAACTGCTGTTGTGCGCCGGCCATCGCTTATATCACAGATGTGCAAAAAAGTCACGACATTGACAACAAATTTCAGCTGTTCTTTCGACAAGGACAATCTTCAGGGACGCCGAACTATTGCATGCACATTCATGAGCATTTGAAAACTGGCAACTGCAGTGTGCAAGCAAACATTTGGATACATTTGGTGTTTTAATGGTTAGTGACATCTACATGGCTAAGACGGACTCCCTATTTTTAAGGAAATTGTTGTTGTATTTGTATTTTGTATTCTTTGTGGTTGGTTGCCTGTGTCACCCACGCATCCTAGGTCTCGATCTTTTAGATGTGCAATTTCAATGGTTCAAAGTGGACTGCCGTTGTTTGTCCCAAAAAAAGGGAGTCCGAATTCTCGGGATTAAATAATTATAAATATTGACTATATATGCAATATGCACATGTAAGTATGCGATTGTTGTGAATTTGTCATATATACTTACGTATCCATTTACTGCGGGTTGAGCCGTCGAGAAGACTAACGTAAACACGTAAAGCCTTGTGAGGACATTTGGACTTGGATCGCTCCAGAACAGTGGTGCCATGTCCCTGACGATGGCAACCCGCAACTTGGCTGGACACTGACCAATCAGAAACTAGCGCTTGCAAAAACTAGGAGACACTTTTATTTTGCCACTTTGAAGTCGGTTTCACTGTGCGCGTGCAAGATTGTAAGAGATGTAAATGTTATTCTTTGCTTTTGCACGCGGCCTCCTTGTCTCCTTTGTTTCCCTGTTGCATCTACATCGCAGCTGCGGGGCTGTCAGTTGACACTGTCGATGCTTTACCTGATTTAAACGCGTATATTTTTAGATATGTCATATATACGTGTGCATCTATTCATTTCTATTCAAACCTGAATCGTGGTGGTGGTGGTGGTGGTGGTGGTGGTGGTGGTGGTCGTCGTCGTCGTAGTAGTAGTAGTAGTAATAGTAGTAGTAGTAGTACCTAGGGAGCCAACAACCTATGAAATTGTCGGTTCTAAAATGAAAGCTCGTCTTTTCACCCAATGTTGTTCAAAACCTCGGCTTCTCACAAAAAAACCTGGTTTTTAAGCAAAACCATTGAAATATAATCTTTCAGTGTTTTGAAGCCCTGTGGTGAGTCACAAACGCCAATCCCAAAGGAGGCTCAACCATGACCACTGTGATAAGTGAGTCAATTCATGTTCCCTGAGTTGCAGCCATATAGGGTATATATGGAAACCTAAATATGGTGAACACCCCAACCAAGCCACATAGGACAGGGGCCCAGCGACATACAAAATCCAAACGAGAAATACTTCAAACTGTGGAAAGTCAAGCCCATTCTGAAGAGAAACACGAGATAAAATGGTTCCAGCTAACTACACATGCCTAAAAGGGTATGGCCCTTTTTCCACACATGCCTAAAGGGCACAGCCTTGACCATATCTTTTGGGGTCTCAAAGCGGACCTGGGAAGGAACACCTTGAATTACTTTTTAAACCCGTTGAATCATGCGGTACAGGTCTCGGAGGATTGGGTGGGAAGAACGGCAAGAGTCGCCCGAAGAACAGGGCCCCCCCAGGTGATACTGCGAGTTCTGCAAAGGGTTTTGCAAGCAGCTTACGCGCATTGGCGCAAAGCCGGGTACATTACTTGGTGATTCTCTGATTGCGGGAAGAAAGGGAAAATAGATCTTTGAAATTTTGAGGAAGTGCGGGGGCATTGGGCCGGCGGACGTGTGAGCTTGCACCAAGTAAATCACATGGCAAATACTACACCAACAAAATATTCATCATCATATTGATCCTCATATAAATCGGATATTGTATATCATGTATATATATATGCGATGACATGATACATGGCACTGTATGAATTGAAGATTCTCATGTTTCTTGAAGATATAATGAATTTACAACATATTGAACATATGCCATAAACAAAAACCCCGGGTTTTCTATTAAAAACCTGGTTTTTTTTGACATCCTGCGTTTTGAGTGGTTTCGGGCTCTCTTGGTAGTAGTAGTAGTAGTAGTAGTAGTAGTCGTCGTCGTCGTCGTCGTCGTCGTCGTCGTCGTAGCAATCGTTGTAGTCATAGTCCTAGTCGTAATCGTAGTATAGTCGTATAAGTAGTCGTCGTAGTCGTGGAAGTCGTTGTAGTTGTAGTTCTGTTCTCTTGCCACGCACGTTTGTTTGCAGCTTTGTTTTCTTGCATGTTTCGGACTTGCTTTCACGGATGTTCTAAAACTTGAATTGAAATCTGCATGCAGTTTGAATTCATTGGTGCAAGGTGGTTGTAAAGATCTGAGGTATTTGTCGAACATTTGGTACATTCCGCCGGGCATCGGGCTGATCATTGAAGTGGTCATTGAGATCATAATTCTGCGAAAGGCCGTGTCATGCATATAATGTGTGGTCTCCAAAAAGTTCTTCCTTGTTGATTGCATATTCTATTTGTTTTGGCATTGATTTTGCCTGTTGAGTTGACATTTTCTTTGGCCTTGCCTTGGAAGCCGCATTTAATTTCTGAAGCAAAAGGGTTGAAGGCAGAAGATCTAGATGTTGAAGGAATGAAGAACTGTAATTTGTGTTGGTGCAATGTGTTGCTTTCGCGCTCATGAGACCTCGTGGCAACGCCGCAGTTCTTGCTGAATTGGCAGCTTGAGAAGACGCACTTTGTCCCAATCGGGGTCCAATACCATAACAGCAGAGACTTGGCAAAATGCTTATGCAGAATGCCAAAAAAAACGTTGCGCTAAATGAGGTTATTTTTTCCTCCTGAACCTCCCTGGGTTGTGGGGAATTAGGTTTCAGGTGACCTGCTCGAAAAAAAACTTTGGTGTCAGCCCCTGGGTCTATTTTGAAGAGTGAAATGATGAGCCTAAAGGATCTAAAGGAACAAAAGGCGTGCAGTGTGTTTGCAGCGTGCACCAAGCTAGCCTAGCTGTGTGCAGTTTGATAACAAGCTGAACCACAGACACGGAATGACCAGCTCAGGAGTCATCAAGGCCGGTCTTTTCTTTGCTGTGGGAAGTATGGTCGACACGTGACCTGGGTCGCAAAAAGCCTTCAGACTTCGATCAGAAAACACGTTTGATGTTGACCTGAAAACATTGGATTTCAGCAAAGCCACTGTGCTAAAACAAGCAGTGAGAGATAGCAAAAAAGAATAATAATACGATATAATATGATTCATGATTCATATGATGCTATAATGTGCAAGTACTCTTCCACGACAATTTATCTTTTTTGTGGCGATGAATCTGGATTGTTTGGTTGGAGAGAGTGCACCGCTTTGATCCGTATCCCAGGATCCTCTTCACCTTCACTCGGATGCCAGTGCGATTTACGTGGATATTCAGGACTGTCAGACAGGAACTGAAACCCAAATCGGTGTAGGTACATCATGGTACTGGTACATCATGTTTGCAGAATAAAAGCTCGGCACAGGGATCAACATGGATCAACTGCAAGGTGTTTGGACGGAGCTTGGATTTTGTGAGTCTTATATATAGATTAATTAATATAACCAGCAGTGTGTACAGATCTCCTTGCTGTTTATTTCATAGTTATGACTTATGTTATGTATATATATATATATATAGCAGACGATCCAAAGGTCCTTGTAAGGAGTTTTAGTTGCGAAGGCTGTGCGTGTTATGTTGGAAACCCTCGCGAAAGTTTTTTTCGAGTTCGCGAGAGAAATGTTTTATTGGTGAAAGTTTTGCGAAAGTTGGATATTATGATTCATTATCGTTGTATATTGTATACATTACAGCTTGTTAAGGGCTACCATCTCCTGCCGCCCGGGGTCCGGCAGGAGAATGGTACCGCACCATAGGTAGCAGCCAAGCTTCCTCAGGTGAGGCTTCGCCACGGCTTCGCCGCAGCCAAATACCATGGTCTCAAAGCACATCCTTGCACCTGCCGCTGGTACTGCCTAACGTTGCTTTCTGAAATCTCAAGAAGCAAGCTCCAAATGCAGCAGCCAAGCTTCCAAAAGCGATGCTTTGCGAGAGCCAAACACAAAGGCCCCTGGTGTTTGCTTTTCCTATGATGCGTCCCCTGCTGATGGCTGGGGTCTGCGGATAGGGGTATTTTCGCGAAAGTTCCGCGAAAGTTCTACGAAAGAGTGGGCGAAAGTCAAAGTGCGTTTTGAAGGAAGTGGCCCAGTAAGCCTTGCAAAAAATCGCCTAATCACTCAAATTGAACGGTAGCGATGCGCAACCATAAACTCATCACTAAGCAGCTCCTCTTCTACGCCAGGGAACCACAAAGGGCTGGAGATCGTTGGATATGTGACATGCCTGGCAATGGCTGGAAATGGAAACACAAAAGCAGACACTAGCCGTTGGGATGAGTGACCTTTTGGCTCTCCCGGCTCCCCCGCTCTTTGAGCTCTGTCTGCCTTCACGCGTGCTTTTTTTTCTCGCTGATTCACACGTTGCGCTTCACGCACTTTCTGCCATGCAGCATCTTCGACAATTGACCAAAGACCATCTCGCATGATTTCACTGAGAACGCCATTTCCCTTGAATTTTGTCAAACCATCAGAAGCTTCTGTGGTCCAGGAATCCAGCGGCAGAGAGACGCTGACTGTGGATCGGCTGAGGCCTCTCGCAACGCAGGGATATTAATTAAGGGCAGTGCGTCGGTCAGCTGGCAGTTCGTCAGATGACAAGCAGTCATAGTCATAGGCTGCCTTCGCATCTAGTATCAAAATCTTGCATTTGATTGCATTTTCAAACCAACGTCTGGTAGAAAATGCAGTGTCCAGAACTTCATATAACACAGCTCGCAAAAACTCAGCGTGCTCGTAGCCCAGTGAAGCCGCAGCAGCTTCCACAGCGGCAGAACTACGCACAACCCGTTTGCAAGACGTGCTACACCACTCAATTGGCTCCACATTGGATGCCCCTTGTTGTAGACGAGGATTCGCCAGCATCAGCAACAAACCAAGCTGTGATTTGCCACGAGGCATAGCTGCCAACCTCAACGCTCTACCCGTAGCCACAAGGACGGTGATGTCGTCCAGGGAACATCCTAAACCTTTGACCTTGATTTCAAAGGGTTGTTTTGCTTTGAATGGTGGTGTTCAACAACCGCAAGGTGCTACACGTTGCATCAACCATATTTTGTTGGAGGTATGAAACTGAAAAGGACAAGTCTGGTCTACCCTGTTTGGCCAACCACCCCAACTGTCCTACCGCTGCACGCAGTTGCGCTGCTTGCGCTGGAGACACGGGCTGGACATCAAGGCTGGCTTTGTCTACCTCAATCTGTTCCAAGGAGTGGCTATAGTTCCACAGTCATGTTGATCTCGGAAAGATCTTCACTTTGTTTGAGCCACCTACCCAGAAACTTGCCACCTTCACGCAAGCTAGTCCAGCTACCAAACTTCAAGTGACTTCGTAGTTTGTCCCACACGGGCTTCATCACTTGCGGATCACCTGTGAGAAGTACATCATCTACATGAAGAGTGGCTAACCCGCAAAGACGACCATCTACATTTGTGAAAAACAAGCATGGAATGATTTTGGATTCCTTGAATCCCAACTCTTGCTCCAGTTCTTGTCACTGAGGCCAAAAATGCCTTTGGTGGCTTCAAACATGTCTCCGCAAAATTCTGAACCTAGACGCCATGCTAGATATGCCAGCACAATGGGTGGACAACCATAAGGTGCTCTGATGTACGGAATTTCATCTCTAGGCAACCCCAACCCTTGCAGAAATGCCGATGTGACATCAGCGATGTCGACTGGCCAGCCCATGGTTACCGCAATCACCAAGAGCAAACAGTGCGCCACCATCAGTGCCGTAGGGCTAGTTGCTTCATACCTGCCAAGATCTGGATCACAATGTCCCCCTACACAAAGCCGACCCTTGGGTTCAAAGGAGTTGGCCAAATGCTTCTACTTCTGGTTGACAATCACTATGCGGCTGTGGATGGCTCGATCCTCGGGAACTATCTGTCCTTTGGCAACAGGTTTGATGGCATCATGGTCAAAGTGAATCGCCAAAGCTTTCACCAGTGCTGGCTCGGTCATGCGCACCTCTGCTGGCACCATGTCTTTGACATAGATTTCAGTTCGGGCTCCAGGGGGAGGTCCACGGCTGAGACCTCTTTCACGTTTGCATGCCTCTAACTCTTGGTTCTTGGTGCCTTCATCTAGACCACTCTAGTTGTTGGCATCTTTCTTCACGACATTGTCTTTCATGTTGAAGATGCCTCAATTCTTCTGCCCCTCCCTCTTTGCTCATTTCTGCGGTGAGCACCCATTTGGCTTCTGCCCGCCCTGGAGCCCAAGGCACGACACATCACGACACCAGATTCACACCACAACGCAGATGCAGTTGTTGGCAATGCATCATCGCCCACCGCATCATCCACCTTAGCCACCTTAGTGCTATCAGCCGCTTCAGGAAGCCATGTCGGATCACTAACATCTCGCAGCCGCTTCAACGTCACCTCCCCTTCCTCAGTCAGGTCTTGTGGAAGATGTAGGCCGGACCTGGCGCGCCACAGTTCACTCCCTGCATCAAGGGATGCTTCCTCTTGAACGCGCTGGGTGATGTGTTTCCACACTTCTCGAGTTGCACCACGGTTGAAATACTCTATCTTATCCCCTACATTACCCCCTATGTTATTCCCATATTGGTTGCAATCGATCGGACCTATGGATGGTGCTGCGTTGGCCCGCACGGTTTCAGCTGGCTTGGATTTCTTCAACAGTATGGCCGTCCAAGGTGTCCGCCATTCGTCTGGATCGATCAATCTGTTCTTGCAACTCGGGACTAACATTTCCGGGAATGATGAGTTGATTGGACGGTGCACTGGATGCTTCGGGAACATCTACCGCAACTGACACACGATAGGGCGCAGCATTACCAGATTTTTGCACGGCCTCAGCTGGCTCCTCGACGAGGTCTCCATAGCCAGATGTTCGCCGTTCGCTGGTGAGTTCCTGCTGCATTTCTTCTAGAACACCCAGGATATATCGTGTATCCAACGTTTCTTCAGGGGTAGCAAGACGAACATTTTCAACGGGAGGGAATTTATTTTTGGTATTTTTTTGCGGCAGATTTTGGAATTACTTTTGGGTTGCTGGTTCTATGCTTTCCTGCTTTTCTGCTTTTCTGCTTTTTGCTTTTCCTGCTTCTCTGCTTGTCTGCTTCTCTGCTTGTCTGCTTTTCCTGCTTCTTTTCTTTTCTGCTTCTCTGCTTCTCTGTCCCTGCTTCCCTGCTTCTCTGCTTCCCTGCTTCTCTGCTTCTGTGCTTTGCCTGCTTCTTTTCTTTTCTGCTTCTCTGCTTTCCCTGTTTCTCTGCTTTTCTGCTTTTGTGCTTCTGTGCCTTTCTACTTGTACTTTTTTTTCTTCAGTCATGTGTTTTTGCTGCTCTACTTCCTGCTCCTCTGCTTCTCTGCTTCCTGTCTGTACTGCCTCTTTGTTTGTTCTTTTCTTTTACTTTATTCTCTCCTGTTTGTAAACACCCTAGGTGAAACGGTGAAACCCAAAGAAACCTTAAAGAATCCTGATAAGAACCCCTGATACCCTAAACCCTAAATGAACCCTAAAGAAACCGTAAATTAACCCTAAAGAAACCATAAATGAAACCCCAAAGAAACTTTGAACGTAACCCTGAATGACATCCTAAAGAAACCCTAAGCGACACTCTTAAAGAACCCTAAATGAAACCCAAAAGAAACCCTAAACGAAACTCTAAAGAAACCCTAAACCTAAAGAAACCCTAAATGAAACCCGAAATGAAACCCAAAAGAAATTTTCAAGAAACCCCACATGAACGTTTGAAGTACCAAAATGTAGCAAATACCATGCAAATGAGAGGTTGAAGTGCCAAAACGCGGCAAATACCATGCAAACATATGCAAACCATGCCAAAATGTAGCAAATACCATGCAAAATGACAGATTCTAGTTCCAAACTCTTGCGAATACACGGCAGATGGTACCAGGAAAGAAAGCCAACAAAAAATCCAAAGCCTGAGCCAAAAAAAACTCCAAAAACTATTCTGCACCCTTTCCAATGGCGACTCAAACAACTGTTCCCTTATATCTTACCCACACTTTGTCTACACCCTACTGGGGCAGGGACCAACTGTCCAGTTGAACTGTCTTGCAAACGACGGTGCTGGCCTGGTGGCGTGTGGAAGTACACTTGTGTACCTGGCGCGAGTGACATTAACTTGGGCGGTCGACTTCAACGCGACTCGCAATCTTTCATGGGAGTCTAGCCAATGGAAAGCGGAGATGGCTGCATGCCGAATTTGTTCCATTCTATTGGTTGGTTTCTTCATCATGAGAGATCATACTGTTGGTGCCCAACCGAATTTCCCCAGCAGCAACTTGTTGCACCAATGACGAAGGGATGACTACTTCTCGCCCTTGGGTGACTTGAATAGGGGATTTTCCCACATTTCCTAAGCAGCCGATTCTTTGCTTGGGCAACGGCCATGGCAAGAGCATGTATGATTTCGGATTCCGAAGACAAACTTTAGTGCATGAACAACACGCAACATCATGAGTTTCAAAATTGCTCCGTGCCGTTCTGCTAAACCAGCTTTCCATTTGGCGGCTGCTGGAATGACTTCCTAGTCGAATGTCATACAACCGACAAAGCACTTCGAATTGCCCTCGGAACTACGAGCCTCCATCAACCGCGAGTTCACGCGAGTTCACGCATGGGCCCGTGAGTCAAAATCCAGTGATCAAACAATAAATTGGTGCTGACTGCACTGGATGGATTCTTCGACAGCACTGCATATACTGTAGTGTGCAGAATCCGTCAAGGATATGTGTGCAATTCCAACGATGACCCTGGGGAACGCAAGAAAAAAGACACTATCAGCTGTTGCTTGTTCGTTGAATCGACTCGGCGCTTTGGCTGATGCTTGAGGGGCTGATCGCGGCCTGGACACTCGCTCATAGATGGAACACTTCATGTTCTTCACAGCATCGATGACAACTTGTGGTGCCCCATCGATCTGCAACATGCGTGCCAGCCGATCATTACTAGGATGTGCAAAGTGACCATGCAGTTTCGCTAGCTGATTTCTGACTTCTTTTGGTGTTCGAGGTGCAGACTCAGTGGACTTGATGTAGGCATACCTTGAACCAACCCCACCATAATAGTCGCATTTCCTTTGATCCTCTTCTTGTTCTAGCCGATTGAACTCTCTACGGATGGCGACTTCAGACATGGTATATATTATAGGATCTCCTATCATGTGACCATTGGCATCATCGGAACCTACGGCTAACGACAAGTGAACATCAACATCATCCTCATTCGCATGTACAAGCTCATGGGGGACAACTGTGATGGATAGTACATGCCAAGCAGTACGATGTAGCACAATGGACACAAACTGTTTCTGATTGGGTCTGACGCAAATTGCATGTGTCGAGGGATTCACTTTCATCAGGAGCCATCTGATCATGGTCTACCCAAGGAACTGGACGATTCAGTGATGCCACGGATGGTTCAAGCAACGTCTTGCTCGCAGCTTTTAGGATATGTTGGCAAAACTGTTTTGTCCACATCCCCGCATACAAGGAACGATTTACTCATTTACCGGCCCCTTCTATCCCTTGGTGTTCTTGGGGTTCATGCTGGCATCTTGCACCGCTTTCAAGGTAGTGTGCAAACACTGCCGAGTTCACATCCAACACTGTTCGTTTTCTCATCGGCTGGTTTGTCTTTGGATCATGGAGATGGAATTGGCACTGGTCTACGTGAGCACGATGCAAGTGCGGCCGTTCAGCCATGCTTTGCAGCACCAAAGCCTTACTTAACCACGGCTGTTCAGTGAGACACAACTGACCCCTCCTAGTTTGCCTATCCCATGCTTCGCAGGTGAACTCCCAGTAGTGATAGTGCATGAGACGTGTCCACGTGACAACTAGTTGGTCACTGATGGCCTGCATACAGTTGCAGCTCCATGGCCCGCAAGGCGGGGTGATGATCAAACGACCATATCATCTATTTGCTTGAGTGCTCTCGCTCTTCTTGCAAATTCAGATCTTCACCACACAACAAATCTAGCGGTTCGGGTGCCGTCCGTTCTGAGAGGCTGGATGCAAACACCGGCGCGGATGTGCTGAACCTTCAAGCAACAAAAACTGCTGTGTTTCCCTAGGCCCTTTCACTGAACTCAGAAGTTGGTGCCCTTCAACAGCATGGGCAATCCCACGTTTCAATCGCTGCACCTGGCCTCTCTGGAAAGCCTTGCTGCACAGATGCTGCTCTACCGGCCCTTTTGGCCTTGGATGGCCTTCACTCATGAGCCGATGTGGCCCCAGACCGCCGCCATCTCGCGGCCGAACAGGCTGGCCAACCACCAGGGATTGCGGCGCCAGGTCATCTGTGACTGCTGGTGTCCTAGGCGTTCTCGAAGCATCAAGGAGATCACCTTCCACTTGTGCACGATCATGCGTTGGTGCATCGCCCAACTGACATTCATGGGTGTATCTTCACCTCCCCGGTGGTGGCTGCCGTCTGGTCTCGCTTGGTTCGAGTCTGGGTTGTGGTCGGCCTCACTTTCTGTCTTGCTTTTCGCGATTTGGCCTCCGGCTACATTTCCGAAGCTGAAGCACGGCCTCTCTGCGCTGGCTTGCGCCTGATCGAGGTCATGCTGGCATCCTCCTCCCAGTCCACTTCTTCCTCCTCCCAAGCGACACTGCTGTTCAGAGCCTCTTCGTCGGAAAGAGGCACGGCACTGGCTGGGCTGGTGATGCCGCCGGCTGTTTCTTGGTCTTGCGAACGGCCATGGGTCACAAGTGCACTAGTGGATGGCCGTTTGGCTTTCACACGAGACCCTCTCCCTACAGCTTGACCTGCACGAATCTCAATTTCTTCAGCATCGATTTTGGGAGTCAAGTGTTGCTCACAAACCAGTTGATTCCATGTTGAATTTCTCGGGGAAAAATCACTGATTCTCAGTAAATAATTCCCTTCAGGAGGAACAACGCCGCTCACCAAGCTTACGAATTTCACATGCATTAGCTTGACAATCCATGCACTATGCACATGCCAAGGCTATTAATTACACACGGCTTTACTGAGAAGAGGAGGACATGGATAGTCGATGACATTGACGTCTAGCACTCCTACATGGCCCTGAATAGGCTACTTCCAAGTGAACCCGATATCGAGACAAACGCCGGACACCATCGCCGAAACGGAACCAATCACTCACTCGCTCAACATGTACATGTCGACCTAGCTGCTTACGGATGGCGACTTATCACGTTCAATCGCCAAGCAATGCCGGCCACTGATCGACTGCAACCGATATCTACAATCATTACCCCTTCATATGCTTCATTATTCATACGGTTATTGAAGGCATCTAGTGCTACGTCACAGCAGTTCCCAGAGCTGATCATGTATACGCCACGTGCTTTCGACCCCCGCTTCTCGAGGAGAGCCTCAAGCACCCCAGACAGTGCGAGTTGACGCTGCTACTGAGCTGCGATGGCACAGTTGCACTTGCCTCTGTCCTGGTCGTCATGGATGCCGTAGAAGATGGCAATGATGTTGATGGTGCCGTTGCGGTTGATGCTGCACCACCGGTCACATTGACTCCAGCTGATTGCTTGGCACGGTTGCGAGGACATTCTGGATCTCTGCTACAACGCCCAAAGCCGCCACAGCCACGGCATGGGTTCTCCGCCATCAACTTCTTTAATCTTTCCTTGGCTGCTTCGTCGCTACGGGCATGTTGTTCGGTAGCCACACGTGCCTGTCGAATAGCGCGCAATTTCGCCTGGCCCTTCTGCACCGCGACCAGGGCTTCATGCTCCACTTGGTCAGACCCTTTTCATCGTCGGCGTTCGTCACCTCGTCTCGGCAACGTTGTCCTCCTCCGTGACATGGGTGCCATAGCTCCGATGCCCTTGCCCCCAACAAGGCTTGTTGGTCTGGTGGTGGGCGGCCCCTGCATTGCTCCCGGTGTTCGGCACCAGCTCAGGCAGTAGAGGACGATCCGAAAGACCACGACCAATGTCATCCTCCAGCATCAGATCACGCTGCGCCTCAACCCGCATCAAGTAGGAATCCAGGCTTTCATGCGGCGCTCTCTTGCACTGCAGGAATTCACGCTGTGCTCGTTCGCCTCTCTGGCCAGAAAGCCCTTGCACCAGTGTGGAGGCCTCCAAGGTCTTGAAGATCACCTGCAAGCCGTCCTCCTTGGTCACTGCGACCACAGACAACTTGCGCGTCAGCGACCACAGACCACAGACTGCGACCACAGAATGGACGCGCGTCAGCGAAGCACTCAAACCCTTTAAGGTCCAATCGCAGACGCCGGCAACAAGCCGCCGTCCCCTGCCCAACATTGAACAGCCCTCTTTTCTATCCCTTGTATGACCCATTAGGGAGATGCAGAGAAGGTAGTAGAGGATAGGATGACGGAATTTTGCGAGTATCTTGTTTCACTTCTTTTGCGGATACTGACTGTTTCATTTCTGGCTCATCCCCACTGGTGTCAATGCGATGATGCGACCAATTCCCAGCAGGCCACGCCTCTGCGACCTCATCGTCTTTCTTACCATGCCCCCACCAGTCCTCTTATCATGCACCTGTGCCGGCCGCAGTCGGATTGGAAGAAGGAATGACTGCAGCTGCGGCCCGCTTGCCAACGTTGCCATGGATCTGGACGCCAGTCATTCCGCTGCCATTGGCTATATGCCCCCACCAATCATTGCCATACCAATACCATCTATCATGCCATTGCCAGTGCCATTGCCAGTCATCATATCGCGACGACCACCATGTATTGCCCCTGGTTGCCCTTGCCCTTCCCAACCTTCGCCACTAGCTGTTGCACTGGCCCACGGATCAGGATCTAAGGCACCGGTCAAATTCTGATCTAGCTGAGGTTCCTCGGCGACTGGCAAAATGCCCGTCGCTGCTGCCACAAAGCAGGCCCGCTGACATACCGGTTGTGGTTTCGTGGCCGCTTTCCTCCTTTGGCTCAACTTGGATAGACCCCTGCCCTGAGTCTGCCAGCTGATGATCCCAGGCCCCTGGATCTATGCGGAACACAAGCCCCGCTACCACCGCTACCACCGCTACCACTCAAATTGAATGGTAGCGATGCGCAACCATAAACTCATCACTAAGCAGCTCCTCTTCTACGCCAGGGAACCACAAAGGGCTGGAGATCGTTGGATATGTGACATGCCTGGCAATGGCTGAAAATGGAAACACAAAAGCAGACACTAGCCGTTGGGATGAGTGACCTTTTGGCCTAATCAGCAACAACAATAACAATCTGTCCTGAGAAGGGGATTCCTGATGCTAGCTGCATGTTTACAAGGCTATGAAGAAGTTATCCGTGAAAATTTTGTGTGATTTGGCAGGTGATGAATGAATCTTCATAATAAGAGGAGTTGTTGCTCAACATGGGTTCCGCGAAAGATAAACATGGAATTCGCGAAAGATTCGCGAAAGATTTTTTATTCGCGAAGAATGGCGGTTCCTGGATAAAGGAATTTTGATCAACCATCATACACACATATATATATACGTATATATATATATATACTGTATATATATTTATACTGTATATTACTGTATATATATTCTTATGTATTGTACACATATAAATATATACTCTATATATATATATATACACATACGCAGGGTGACATTCAGACTTGAGACGCTAAGTCAGCCGGTTCAACCCGTGTTTGAATGTCGAGGACAGGTCTACTCTTCATTCTACCAGGAGTTCAAAGGGTTTATACTTTGATCTTCAACAGGCTGGATGTGGATTCAGATTTTTGCTCGCTGGCGCACTTCTTTTGCTGCGAATCTCCTTGCTCCAAAATCTCAGGCGCATGATTGGCGAGTTCGCGCCACATGCTCAGCCATTTAGTTCCGCGAGGTTTTCGGCGCACGAAAACGAACGACAACTGTACAATCGCAGCTTAAAGATTCAACAAAGATAAACAAAGTCATCAGTGCAGTTCTGAATGTTCGTCGGATGTCAAATGTAGTAAAAAGATGTGAAAGAGCAAGGATGCTATTGATGCCATGGCTTTGGCGTCCTCGTCCGCGCTCTGAGGTCAGTAGCTGTCTTCTTTGTCGTTTTCGTGCAGTGAACTCAGCTTGCAGGATGAATATGTCTCCAGAGGTCTGTACTGATGAGTGTTTAGTGAAAATTCATGAAAGTTCATACGGTTTGGGACCACTGTCTTGTGTGAGAACTAGGGCATCATTGGGTAGCGTACTAGCTGAGAGGGCTACCAATAAGAACTGGACGACAGTGTGGCCCGAAAGGAAACAGGAGGGAGTGTATAGATCAAAAGAGAATGGAAGAGAGGATGAATGATGGTGAAGGGTGAATGAGGTTGTTGATGCATCATGATTTTTGACGAATGTATACTGAGTGATGATGAAGTTTTTGGTGCCAACGCCTGTAAGAGGCCCATGCGCGTGTTGATATTTTGGGGGTGGGGGGTGGGGGGTGGGTTGGGGTGAGGTTTTACATCTCTTCAGATGGCTCACACACACACAGACGCACGCACGCACACACACAAGGCTCCGACAAATGAGATGAAGGTGAAGATGAAAGCGAAATGGAAATGAGATGAAGATGGAAGTGAGATGACAGCTACTTAACCGGGACACGAGACGGGGAACGCAAAAGAGGAGAGTAAAAAGGGAAAACAGCAACACCAACACACCTAGCCCAGAGCGGGCAAACCCTGAAAGGGCAAGGGAAAAGAAAAAGCGGACGGACGACGGGCCAAACACCGACCAGAGGGGGGGGGCGGACAGAAGCGCCTGACACAACCTATACAAGGCGAGATCCAAAACCTACCTCGGCACGCGAAGGACCCAAACCTGACCGACAGAGGAAGCACGCATGAGATAGGGGACCAATGGGGAACTAGTTGATGAAAATTGTTGCATCCACAAACGCGTGCAAAATTTCGTGATAAGGCTCAAGGCCCTCGACGTTCAAGTCACAACCCCCTGGATGGCTTAAGTGGCCAACCCTCGAATTAATGCACAGCTGAACCTCACCAACGACCATAGAAAGAAAGAATCACCATACCTAGCATGTCCTGTGCCTGTCGTCACATGTTGCATGACCAAAATGACATGACAAACAGCGGGCAACGGCGACAATCGACAAGGTGAGAAGCGAAAAATGACCGGCTGTTTCACTTTACTTAGACGAATTACCAGGTTGAAAATTGTCAATTCAGAGATCAAGTCGGAGGATCGAATTTCCTACCTGGAAAGGTATTCCCCGAAGGGTGGGTCACACACTTGCTCAGAACTGTCATTGCGAATTTTGTTGTGGAATGTGTCTTACGTGCAAAAACACTCCTCTTACACCTGACAGGAATGGGTCGGCGAAGAGACCCGACAAAGTATCAAGAAGCTACCTTCGCCATAGCCAGTGCAGAATGGAAAAACTGGA
>Ga0126342_10004465_pt1 | contig 23923 bp, 21 predicted proteins | sample Cyp1metagenome_FD_92528 | JGI IMG/M metagenome (GOLD analysis project Ga0126342, IMG submission 92528) | Coral microbial communities from Lord Howe Island, Old Settlement Bay, Australia - Cyphastrea 1 metagenome | ecosystem: Host-associated > Invertebrates > Cnidaria > Coral ...
AGGAATGAAAAAAAAATGAAAAAACTTAACGGGGATAAAAAGGAAATGATAATTTTCAAGCCAAAAAAATGATGATCAAAATGAAAAAAAATGAAAAAATAAAAAAAAAAACATGATTTCCAGTCCCTGGCTGGCTGAGATGAACATAAGACTAACATAGCTATTGAAAATGGCCATTTATAGTGAGTTTTCCCATTAAAAATGGTGGTTTTCAATAGCTATGTTAGTTTACCAGTGGTTATAGGATGTTCTAGAGCCCTTTGTTTTCCATGGATTCGTCCATATTCGCCCGATGGTTCGCCAGTCTTTCTCAGCCTTCTATTTGTACTCAAATCTGATGGCTCTTATCAGAAGACAGCTATAGTCAGCCTATAGTTTTGGGCACCTTATTTTCAATTGCATTTCAGTGGCAAAAATTCTGGTCCTGCAAATTCCCTTTATAGTAGATGACAAACATCTAGAAAAAATATAGACATGTCAAATTTAATTTGAACTCACTTAAGCTTAGCTTCGGATTTATCAGACGGTCAGCCGGAAAAAAATATATTGTTGAGCTGAAAAAACTACTATGGACAATATAATAGTGAATTATTATAGCGAATGGAAAAACTACTATAGCCATTACCCATAGGATCCATGGTGCTGCTATATATGGTAACATGGATCCCATCAATATGCCTCCTTTATGTTACCATATATGCCATACATGGAGCATATGGGTTATAGTATAATTTAACATAGCTATTGAAAATGGCCATAGAAATAGTGAATTTTTTTCCATGAAAAATTGTGATTTTCCATAGCTATGTTAAATTACCAGAGGGTAATCCCATTTAGAATAGCCAGTTACAACATAGTTATAAGTTATAACCAATAAACTACTATAGCCATTATAGTTGAGGTTTGATGACTTGGAAGCCCAGCGTTACTACCAACGCTGACTTTCGATGCACCCGCCTCAAGGAGATCCTCCCAAGCAACGGACCCCGGCAGGTGCGGTCGAGTCGTGTGGGTCCATGTCGTTGAAACGATGGGATGATAGTCATGTCACCGTTACCCTCTGGTAAACATACAAAAAGCTATGGAAAATCACCATGTTTCATGGGAAAATTCACTTTTTCTATGGCAATGTTCAATAGCTTTTTGTATGTTTACCAGAGGGTAATTGGGACTTAGATAGCGAAGTTGAGTTAAGTAACTTAAGGTGAATTCTGTGGGATATCATTGGGAGATATAGTGATATATCATGATATATCTGATATATTATGATATATGGAGGTTTCCCAAGTCATAGGGGTACCCTTTATTTTTGTACCCTCAAATTACCCGTATTAGTTAATTTCATCATCCAGCTAGCTATGGGGTAGCCCGCAGTTTATGACTTAGGACACCTCCAGATGGGGATGAATCATCTGGCAGACTGACACCACGTGCCACTAACCGCGCAAATCCTATAGGTTAACATAGCCTTTTCTGCGATATGAAGCTGACAAAAAAACATGTGTACTTATAATTCATGATGCACACTGGTTTCCATGGGTTATTATTCAACAATACAATGGCTGGTTGGTGGTTTGGAACATGTTTTATTTTTCCATATGTTGGTAATAAGAATCCCAACTGACTAATATTTTTCAGAGGGGTTGAAACCACCAACCTAATGGGGTTTCCTACACTTTCACTCTGAGAACATACCGAAGGGTCGCTGCGTGCCCAGGGACTTTCCCAGCTTCCACCACGGGTGCCCGTTGGCGTGGTCCAAACTGTGGACTTAAAGGATCGGTGCGGGCCGTCAAGTGCCGTTTGTGTCAGAATTTCAGACCCAGGGACCACAGTTTTTGATTTTTTTGTGGTAATTCCCCTCTGGTAAACCAACATAACTATGGAAAATCACCATTTATAGTGAATTTTCCCATGAAAACATGTGATTTGCCATAATAGTTATGTTAGTTTACCACAGAGGGTATTATACAAACAGCCATCTATTCTGTACGGATTCTTCAGTACCATAGAGAAAGCCCAAGTTATTTTTGGTTGTTTGGCGTTCCAGATATCATAATTGAGGCATGACAAAATTGTTTTTGGATGGAAAGAATCTCCAGAAACCACTTGGCATCATCTTGAATGTGACCATACCCCGTTTGCCAATTTGTTCACGATATGTTGTTTGATTTCTGGCGGACCCCCAAAACATATTCTATTGGTTTCGGCTTAGAATCCATCATATCTTATTATGACTTATTTTCGTTTGATATATCAAGTCTATACATTCATGCGTATCATTCATATTTAAGTATACACTGTGTTATATGTCTATAATCACATGTTGTGGATACATCCCATGTTCTTTTTGCCATCAAATCTCCATGGTGTATCCCTCGTCAGGCGCGCACAGCGGTGGTGGAGTGGAGATGTTCGCATCGTGAAAGCCCGCAGGAGGCGTGGCTTCGGGATGGATCCAGCCCTTTTGTTTGGGAAGGGGGAGGAACATCACCAGCTACCCTCTGGTAAACATACAAAAAGCTATGGAAAGTGGCCAGAGAAATAGTGGATAATAGTGGATTTTCGCATTTAAAGGTGGTGATTTTCCATAGCTATGTTAGTTTACCAGAGGGTATTTGATGGTTTCGAATCACAAGAATGCCCAAAGAATGCTGGCCCCTTCTGTTCCTGACCCCACGCCGGAGTCATCACAAGCTATTTTTTGGGGTCACCAGGCTAGTGTTTTGACATGTTTTGACCAGCCAAATGGTTTCCAAATTGAAGACACGGAGAAGCAGTTGGACGAACGAAGTTTAACAAAGTTATGGGGATATCGGATAAACCAGCAATAATGGGGATATCATGGGGGGAAAAATCAAAAGTCTGATGTGGGTACCAACGAAATTGATGCTTTACCCATGGGTTTCTCATCATTTTTCGCAGTAGAAATGGCATGAACAAACGGGGGTCGACCCACCATTCAGACCCAAATGGTTTCCATCAGCTGCCAAAAACACTTCGTTGCACAGAGGAATGCTCAACATGCCTAGGTAAACTAACATAGCTATGGAAAATCACCATGTTTAATGGGTAATTCAACTATAAATGGCTATTTTCAGTAGCTATGTTAAATTACCAGAGGGTATATCCATGTCACACATCAGCGGAGCGTGATCACAGCACACATGGCTCCTTTACTTACCAAGCCTTGAATCGCTATGTGTGAACACATTCAAAACCAGCCTGGTTGATCGGACGTCCAATGTCTACGCGCCAGTAGATGGGTTGGTTTACCCTTTGGGTAAATGGAATTAGCAGTTTGCTATGAAAAATTGCCATGTTCAATAGGGAAATCAACGATAAATTATAAATGGTCACTTGCAATAGCATCTTAAGTTGCCAGAGGCTTATTTGTCTTATATAAATCCCGTCAATCCCCGATTAATGTTGGCCCCTAATCAACAAGCGAGGGTTTATTCATACAATCTGGGTTTGACTTTATGTAAAGTGGATGGTCCTAGATTCTAAATTGAGCTGTCTTTTATGGATATTTATGAGTTTGATATAATATATATATATATATACACATAAACTCTCAAAAGTCTGGGAACCCTGTAATAGAATGTAAGAGAGACAGATCATTTGTATGCCATAATCCATGCTCATAGTTATATAAGAATATATATATATTCTTATATAACTAAAATATTATCTATATATACATATATATATATATATCTATAATCCGTTCCCCCTAAGACTACCCCCCCCCAATTTTATTATTAGGGGTATTTAGTACTAGGGTGCGAAGCTTCCCCCTAATACTAAATTAAAAAGTCTAATATAAAAAACTAGTTTTTTCTATTTCAAAATCGATTAGATTTCCTTTTAAATCTAAGTAAAATATTGCCAAAAATTGGATTTCGAAGCTTTCCCCTAATATCAAATTAAAAACCCTAATATATATGGGTTCGACCTTAAAAGACGGACCCTAATAAAAAAACACCCCAGGGCTGACTAGTTTTTATTATTAGGGGGTGAAACCCACAAATGGTAGCTTCCTTTTTTAATTGTTTTCGAAAGGGGATCAATTAAAAATCAAATTTGCCAGTCTGAAATTTGCCAAAATTTAACGCGGACCCTAGTTTTATTATTTGAGGGGGGTTAGTAATAGGGGGAAGGGAGTATCTAATATTATCTATATCTATATATCCATATATCTATATCTACATGTATATCACATTATATCATTATAAACTTATAAATGAAACACTATAATTATGAACATATCTATATCTCTACGTTCCAAAGACATCCATAACTCCGAGCCTCTCACGTCGTCAGATGCTGTACAGGTGAGTCTCTTTGAACTGGCTCCGCATCCCTACTTCGAGCTGCGGCTGGGCGACATCGTCTTCATCCCGCCCTACCTGGTACCGGACCGGAAGCGCAGGGAAATGGTGATTCAAATGGTGATTTACCCTCTGGTAATTTAACATAGCTATTGAACATGGCAATTTATAGTGAGTTTCCCATTAAAAATGGTGATTTTCCATAGTTATGTTAGTTTACCAGAGGGTATTGGGATTGAATGGGGATTTCATGGTGATTTGGTGGGATTTACCTAGCATCTATAGATCTATATATTTTATGGATGGGATTCACCTGGATTTGGATGGGATTTGGCTTTGTTTAGTCGGTAATGTTCTATTTTCCCGGGAAATCTACCATCATTGGGTGACCCTTTAAGGAAATACAAGTTAAAATGGTGATTTCATGGGATAATAATGGGAGAATATGGGAGATATCTGTATATATATAATTATATATATAATTATATATATGTATATCATGTTTATCATGTTTATCATGTTTATCATGTTTATCATGTTTATCATGTTTATCATGTTTATCATGTTTATCCATATGGGGGGAATCAACATCCTACCAGCTATGACTCAACGGGTACCATCCGGGTGCCAGGGTTTTGACTCACCAAACATCTTGCTACATGTTGGTAGCCTCATTTTGTTCCGCCCTGAAACGTCGTTCTTGTTTCCGATTTTTTTGTGTCATTTTTTTTTGGAAATCACAAAACATGATCACACATAAATCGCACGCAATAGAATAGAACATGACCACAAAACATGTAAACCCCATCCAAACAGCTGGCTACGTCCTTATAGATTTTGTAAGTTTAACGGGTAAATCAAAATCCCACATAAATCCATAGTTTAACATTGTGAAATCCCACTAAATCCACAAAAAAGTGCCCGTGCACTCCCCATGAAACGCCATATTTGTTGGTGGAACTCCCATATATTTGTCATTATTTGTTGGTGAACATCTCATATGTTCTTGGTGAAAGAAGCATAGTATAAATCGTTCAATCGAACTAATTCATTCTTTTTCCCTCATTTAAGTATACCTTGCAGGCAGGCATCTCATATTCTCGTCGATAATGACGGACTCCAGGAGAGACAAAATCTCACTAAACCATGCGAACCATGGTGCTGGTATATTTACCTACAAAACTGGGTGATTTTTAATTAGGGCAAATGTTGGGATTCATATTCCAGCACCATGGTTCGCATCTGGGCTAAACCAACACCCCAAGAGTTGGCTGGTGAACTTCCCAGGAAATCCCCAAAACCAAAAGCCTCGAAGCCCCGGATCGGCCATGGTTTGGAGGAGGTCGGCCATTGGATCGGCCGAGTGGTGCAGCTGCAGAACTTCACGGTGCTGGTGTACCTGGGCAATGGCACCTTGGCAGAGCTTCCCAGGGATTTCAATGGAGGGATCTTGGATGATTTTTACTGGGATGAAAGATAGGATTTGAGTCATTCTATAGGGATTTGACTAGGAATTTAGTGATGTTATAATGATTTGTATGACTTTATATGGATTTTAGATGGATTTTATAAGGATGTTCTAAGGATTTATCCCTGACACATGGGGATTTCACCATCAAAAGATTGGAATTCATAAAATAATTGTAACTTGATTGGAATTATATATGGGTTTAAAGACTCAAACATTGGAAGTGACACCTAAAGTTTTGGGATTCACCAACACCAACTAGATTTTCTAGTATTTACCCTGTGTTGCATGGGATTGTTTTTGTATTTTTAATGGAATCTAACCATGAATCTAGTGATTTAAGATGATTTGATTAATGGATAACGGGAAAAAACATGTGTATAAACTCGGAATACCATCTGGTAAGAGGTTGCGGAAAATCACCTGTGTTTGATACCTAAATCATTGAACTTTTTTTATTGGGCTGTTTTCCATATAGCTAGCCCACTTGTGGGGGCCCTTTTGAGCAGCAAGAGGAGGTTGTCTAGACTCTAGCGGCCCAAGCCTGAGTCGATCTACAGTGGGAGACCCGGCCAGAAAAACACCAAGCACAGGCTGTGCTAAGCCCTGTATGAGGAAGGGCTGGAGGTCACCGAGGTCCCCATTCCCACTTCGCCACTTCAGAATTTGTGAAAAATGGCTCATAGGACAACTACACATACACATACACACACATACATACACATACATACACATACATATTGCTCTACATACAATGCTAAAGTATTTTTTGGGGTCATATTTAGTCTATTATGATTCCGATTAGGCTACCCCTATTCCGGGAACCCATATGCACAACATATATCTGGTTGGCGGTTTCAACATGTTTTTTACATATACATAATCCCAACTGACGAAGTCATATTTTTCAGAGGGGTAGGTCAACCACCAACCAGATCCCATATAACCATCCATTATCCCATCTATGATCCCATCCATTATTCCATATAATTAATCCCAAATAATCCCAATATAACCGATAGAGGAATCCATTCAGGGAACCACCCATATGCCATAGGATCCATGTATGGTATATATGCTAACATTTGGGCTATATGGATGGTAAATGTCACCATATATAGCATACATCTGGGTAAATTATAACGACCTCACTGCGACCTCACTATAATCATAGTTAGTAGGGGGAATCATCCCCAAATGGCCTTAATTCAGGTTAGTGAAATATAATCATTTACCCAGATACATGGATCCTATGGGATATGCACTATATTTAAGGATCCAAAAAAATCACCGACCTCACTGGGAACTGGACGAAAAACCGGACTGCCGGGATGACCATCCTTAGATAAAAACCAAGGTTTTTTTTCCATGGGATCTTAGTAACGGTTAAAATGGTTAAAACATGTGAAGTCCCCATTGTTCATGATTTAGTAAATCCCTTTTGTGAATCTGTTACACATCCTTTTTTTGTATCATGGTTGATAATTATGATAAGTTTCACGGGATAGTCCCCCGTTAAGAATCCGTCATGTTTTGATAATCATCAATGATATATGACTAAAATCCCGTCATTATCCCATGATTTCATTCATGACACTTGACCATGGCACATCTACGGAGAGGTGCCGTACGGCCCTTCGACCTGGACGTTCTGTCCAAAAGCTCAGCAGTACCGGAGTCTTCGTGGAGGGATTTTCCACCCTATATATGTACTGTATATATTGGTAGTATATATAGTATATATAGTATTATGTATTGAGATTACACATGGTTTCTGAATGATTTTGATCAGAATACTGTAATATTGAACTTGATGTAGATTATGTGAACTATGTTGGAATTAACATATGTGCAATGAATTGTGCTGAGTAGATGTATGATGATGATTGTGATGATGATGATGATGATGATGATCATGATGATGGTGATGTACAAGTGCTATGTAAAGTAGCTACCATTGCCGGGGTAATGTTCTTAGTTTCAAACCATTATTGTTACCACAACATGCTGAATCACTCGACCCTTCAATACCCATATGATGCTTCCCAGAAAGAAAACATATGTCCAATGAATCATAGTTTACCTTCCTTTGATTCGCGCGGCACACCTTCCTTTGCATATAATGTTTTTTTTGGTATGTATGTCATGTATGCATGTATGTATATATATATATACACATGTGAATTTATATGATATGTATGTATGTATGTATGTAATGTAATGTAATGTAATGCAATGCAATGCAATGCAATGCAATGCAATGCAATGCAATGCATGGATGTATGTATGTATGTATGTATGTATATAGAAATGCAAAATCAATAATCCTCTTGGGATGATTCTTTGATTCACAATCATGCTCAACTGCATGGTGATTTAGCTGATCAATCCTTCAGAGATGATTCTTTCCAAGCCAGGTTTATGTTCTGAGATGTCGTGTAACTAATGAGGAATCGCTTGGAATTATGAGAATGTGTGTTCATGATTCCAAATTGGATTTTGGAACCAAATTCCAATTAGTGTCGGGTACATAGTCAATCAATTATGTATGCAAATATAGTGCATAATGTTAAACACATTTATATTCGACAACCCGAACACTCAGGATGTTCAGTACAACGCTTTACAAAATACCATTCACTACCTTAACATTCAAATTGCCCCATAAAGCCAAACATTAACCTTAAGTTTTGTGTGTGTGAACTTCGCGTTCTCTAAATCAACAACCAATGAAATTCCATTTAATTCCAACAGATTCCATTCAATTTCATAAAAGATTGCATTACCCTCTGGTAATTTAGCATAGCTATGGAAAATCACCGCCTTTACAATGGCTAAATCCATTGTATTTCGACTGGGCCATGTTCAATAGCAAACTGTTAGTCATTACCAGAGGGTATTATCCATTATATCACCAGTAAATCCCTATAAATACCTATAAATCCCTATAAATCACCTATAAATCCCATGAAAATCACCATGTCTCGACATCCGAGGCGCGTGGCCTCTTGTGACATCGAGGCGAGCTTAACAGGGCATGGTGACCATCTTGGCATGGGAAAGTTAACCATGAAAACATGGTCGACTTTTTCACAATGAAAACTATGTGGACTTGAAGCAAAAAACATGGTGGATTTTTAACTGGAAAAAACTTCTAAAAAGTTGGATTTTTTGAATGATTTATCCATGAAATATGTGGATTGAACTGATTGAACTGTGAAAAATGGTGATTTAATAGGATTTAATTGTCTTGAATTGGATTTAGTGGGGATTTAAATGATAATACTGGGATTTTATGCAGTGTTATTTCTCATTAATTTATGGTGATATAATCAAATATCAGCAACTTGATTTATGGGGATAGAATCTTAACCTGTTTGAAGTGCTTTCAGCCATGAAGAATTGAACCAACCTGTATTCACCAGCAATCATGGGCAATGGGGATATGGGTACTGTATGATGAACGTCCATAGCTGCCAGCGAAGCGTAACAGGGTTTTGACCCGTAGCCATATCAACAACGGTTTGGAATGCGTTCAACCATGAAGAAATGAATGTTCACCAGCAATCATTGGGGCTTTATCACTAAAAGCGTTTGTTGAAGAAAAGGTCAACTGCATTTTGTTGCCATGATACTGAACACCGTGCTATTTTTTGTTGCTCAAAGGCTTAAGAATCATATGTTATCATATTTTGTCCCGAAGTCTAGGATCAGCCATGATGCAAATGTTCATGTAGGAAAATGTGAATTTGAGTATCAACATGTGTGCTTGCCTGCAATGTTTTCCTTGAAGGTATTGTTTCGGGATTTTGAACGGATTTGATGATTGTTATCCAACAACAATTCGCTGGGAGGAGTGAGTCAATACTGGGAATAAAGGTATCGGGCTGGGATTACTGTAGATAGTTGATGCTAGAAAGAAACAGCGGTCCTCTCTGGTAATCAAACTCGGCAATGGAAAATCTACCGTTTGTACTTTATGCTTGACAAATTTCAATTAAAATCACCATTGAGTTCGGGGATTGTTACAGTAATTGCCATGTCTGATTACCGGAGGGTACATCTGTTTTTTGTGTGTTGGGTGACTTTGTTTCAAAAACCTGCAGCATATATCATCATATATCATTGCCCTCTGCGATTGGATCGACGCAAAACAGACAAATCTTAGCATATTATACAATATTATACATATTATATATATACACCATGGTTAACATGGATCTGAAAATTGTGTTTTTTTTCATTACACCAACATTTGCTTTCTAGATCTTCACGTTTTTTCCTTATCGATCTCCATGGATCTCCATTTTGATCTCTACCTGGCCAGGGCCAAAGCGAGGCTCCGATGGGCAGTTCACCAGCGATGGAAAATCCCCTGGTTTAACCGTTGGAAATGATCGGTGGATTGTCCATTGATATGTACATTTGCTGGAGGGTTTTTTTGATGGGGTATATTGAAGATAGATCTTCAAATCCCATGAAAATATGGAAAATATGGGGGTATATTGAACATATATGATATCTTCAGGGTTTTTGTTGAAAATGTTCATGGAAACTCCAGATTCAAATCCCATGGCTTTGCACCGGCAGGTGATCCCAGGTGATCCCAGGTGATCCCACAGCTAACTGGCCAGTGCAGATATCCAAGTTGATCAAACATCCCAGATATCTGAGTAAATTATAACGACCTCACTGCGACCTCACTATAATCATAGTTAGTAAGGGGAATCATCCCAAAATGGCCTTAATTCAGGTTAGTGAAATATTATAATTTACCCAGAGATATCCAAGATGTTGATGCTTCAATACATTTCAATACCATCTGCATGTTGATAATCCATGATAATCCAAAAGATGGAGAACGCGTACATATATGATTCATGCAGCAACCATGATGTTTGTCGCAAGTTGATTGTTTTAATGGATATTATCATCGTTGTTTTGATATTCACAACATTTGCTATCCGTACTGCGAAGAATGTCGGCAAAAAGCCCTGACCCGCAGGATCACAATTATAATTATACTCAAATCTTGGGTACACAGGTCTTGTTCATGGTACTCCCAATCACATGTTTGGGGCACATCAAATATGGGAAGGGAATGGAAGGGTAATTTGGGGTATACCAGGAAAAGCTGGTCACGGTAGAAAATCACCAACATGGGTTGCGAGGACTTTTGTTTTTTCACCCTTGTAGAAGCACCCAGATATTCTGATATCTCTGTGTTAATGCATGTCTATGTATATAACTGTTTATAAATACTGTAGCGAGACTGCGAGACCTTCAATTTCTCTATAATAAACGCATTCCCCCTTTGGGGGCTCATACTCTTCCCCTATGTTTTTTTTTTTTTACCTAGCTAGGAAATCTAGGAAGCCATGGCCCATTTACAGATCATAAATTACCTATGTTTTGCAGGCCATGATGGGCCTCGGTCAACGGCCAGGTGGAGCATGGCCCTAGCATCGGCCCCGAGGACCACCTCGGTTCCGATCCAGAAGTGGAGGCTTTCATTGGATCGAGTCCGGGTTGACTTTCTGTTTTTGGGGTGAGAGACCGGTCATTTATACATGGAAAAAAAAAGCAGAAGTTAAACTTTTTGAAGAGCTGGGAACCAGCCAGTGACTTATGGTTATCAATTGAGATTAATGGTCTTTTTTGCTGAAATGTGATGAAATCATGTGTTTTTTGTTTGGATTAAATGATGTATGTGGTTGGGTGACTTGTTTGTTGGTTACCTGTCATGGTAAACCCAGGTTTTTATGGGAACGGTTTTGGGTTTTACCATATGTGGACCAGTGTTCAAACAAGTTGGCGAATGATTTGTTCCGTGAGTTCGTACGTTGTTGAGTAATAAGTTGGCAGATGGATTAGATGGTACTATTCCAATCTATTCCACATGGATCCAGCCTTTTTTTTCTGACAATATGTCGGGGTCTGATTCGGGGGTGTGAGTTGTATTTCTCAGGAGGTTTCAATCCTCCCTGAGTTGGATGATGGGACAATTTACACCTCCCAAAAAAAATGCGGGCAAACACCACGGTTTCCCTGTAGATTTCATGTTTTTTTCAACCAATCCATTGAAATATGGTTGAATCCAAATTGTTGGTTTGATCACCCACTTCTCGGTTATTCTCAGGCAATCTAACAGTAGAAGAGGACAACTTCCACGTTTCTTCGCAAAACGAGTTAAATGCAGCAAAATGGAGGATCTGTCATGGTCATTTCAGATTATAATATACCGGCGGATAAGTATCAACAAAATGCAAATGTTGATGTGTTTAATGGTGGTTTTTGATGTTTTGATATCATTTGATATCGACGTTTGATGGCCACCAGCACTATCACAGCTACCACTTGTTTAGTCTTTGGCCTTTGCTACGCTTCTCTTTCAACTGCTAGATCAATCGGAGATACCCAGGGGGTCATAGACTCTTTGGCAGTTTTTAACAGCTTTGGTTGTCACGCAAGTCATGCATTTTGGTGATCATGATTCCCAAGTGACGTACACTGATAGTTAGATGGGTACTTTAAATCACTGATACCCTCCAGAAATCAACAAATGGAAGCCCATCGAACTAAATTGGGGCATTGTCCAGCAAGCCATGGAGCTGACTGTTTTGAAAAGGCTAATCAATCAGTATTTTCTTCGAAATTCTGCTCACATTGACAGATGGAGTTTGATCAACTTGCCGAAAAAGAGGCCGTGGGCAATGTGGGCAATCGTGGGCACGGCTGGGCAGAGCCCCCGCAACGATTTTGATGGTGATATGTTCAGGAAATCAGCAAAGATAGCCGTCATGGCGTGTCATGATTTAACCTCGCAAAAATGTGTGTTTATCCGATCAACCAGCAAGAATTGGGGATCTATACAGCCATCAAGATGTGGTTGAGTAGATTATAATGACCTCGCGTCGCGATGTCACTTATATGATGTGCACTGGACTGGGGTAGCTATCCCAAACTAGAGTTACAGTATTTCAGATTGCTGAGTTGTTGTCCAGATATGTCCAGATGGATGTGCTGTCCCACAAGCTTGCTTGATGAAACAAAAGGTTGGCAATCTCCATGTTGGCGTCAATGGACAAGCCACAGATAAATGATAGCCACATTTCACGTAAAAGGCCCCTGGGACCCAGTCAGCCGAGTCCTTTCTGATGCCTAGACTTGACCGGAAGGGAACAAAAAACATCACCAGATGTTTATCACCGCAATTTACCCTCCGGTAAACTAACATAGCTATGGAAAATGACCATAAACATAGTTGGTTAACCGATTAACCCATGAAAAAAACGGTGATTTTCCATAGTTATGTTAGTTCACCACAATTGATTCAACAGGGCGAGTTTATTTCAGTGCACACAGCATTTCTGAAAAGATTCATCTCCGCTTTCCATTGTATTTTGGCCGAAGGAATCCTCATGGTCTTCCCCATGCCTCACCAAGGCATCTCCAGTGGTCTTTCCATTGCCGCATGACGTGGATGCCTCAGAAGATAGACAAATTAGACAGATAAATAGGTAGACAAATAGATAGATAGACAGGAATGAACATAGATATGAAAACAATCCACCATTTATTGATCAAATCATTGCCTTGGAAAGTCATGGATTGTCCACATCTATGTTTATTCATTATCCTGTTTATTGTTGTAATATCAATTCTTGGTTTCCCGCTTCATCGTGATGGGGATTCTATTGACAATGATGTACCCTCTGGTACTAACATAGCTATTGAAAATGGCACATTTATAGTGGATTTACCCAATAAAAATGGTGATTTTCCATAGTTACGTTAGTTTACCAGAGGGTAGTTTCTATTGACAATCTATGTTATGACATGTTACTATATTTAGTCAAAAAGTCTACATCCCTGATAGACATCATTTTACTATACCTGATAGGACCTGATCTACAGACAACAAATAGCGCAAAGACACTCTACTCTGTGAAATGCATACAACACCTGGTGGACCGTGTCATCAATTTCTTTCACAATGTTCGCGAACATGTTCCAGTTTGATTCATTGTTATATGATCAGCAACATGGAGGAGATTTCCTAAGTCATAGGGCTACCTCCAGTTCTCATCCATATTTATTTATAATAGGATTTTCCATTATATAATATATATATGTATATCAACCGTCCATTTATTTAGGGGTATCCCCACATATCTTAATCCATCTTGCCCAGACTCTCAGAGAGCTTGGGGGGGTTGGTTTTTTTTATGGTGGGAGAAGGGGGGTGGGGCACCTTTCATATAATGATCCAAAAAAGATGCAGGTAATTCACTTCCACCTGCAATAATCATTCGATAAAGTAGTGGATTGATATAAAACTATCACTAACGTGTACGTTAATCTATTTTACTGATGGTTCAACATTTAATTATCTAATGACGTTTAAGTAATGGATATCATTTAGATCATACGTTTAATCCTTCGACTAATGTAGGTAAATCTACTGATTTGGGGGTTCCACATTTACTTGAGCATAGTTGGATGATTATATATATATATGACCACAGTTGTTGGTAGTTAATTTAGACCTAGTGTTTTGTCCTCTTCGTTATGAGACGGCACGCAGCTAAATTCAGCAATTCTGCAAGGCAACGCTAGGAAACCCGCTAGGTTTGCGCTATTTTTTTTTCACACCCATTTTTTTTAATGTGTTCCTGATCGCTTGTTATTTCAACATGAATAAAAATCAAGATGTAATTAGCTTCTTAAAACTCATAAGGATGTCTTAGTGAAATTCTGTGCTACTCAAAACAATGTTCCTATATTTGAGGCTGCGGCTAAAAAAAAATACGAATTTGTGCGTAATTTACCGGCTAGATCCCCGCTAGCAATGCACTAGCAAAGGTTTCAAAAAGCGGCTTTGGCTGACCCGTGACCCAGTCGCTGTTTGACAAAAGCAACAGTGACGGCACAGGCAACGACAAGCCCTGCAGATTTCCAGTTCCACCAGTAATAAACCACTTCATACAGACGTGCGTTAGCATTTACTGCAGGTTTTAGCTACGACTTCAAACATGAAAGATAAAATGCAGGGTTTCAGACTATTTAGATAAGTCGTAGTTTAAAGACCAAACGAGAAGCAGCACGCAAGGAATTACGATTTATCAACCAAACAAGGTTTTACAACATTTTGACAATCCGTCATACATACCCATCTTAGGGAATTGTCATGAATCCCTTAATAGGGATATATATTATGTCATTTTAATAGGATTCCGATTCGATGAAGAAATCCTATGTTGATCCCATGAACATCGATGTGAACATCCCATCACCATGTGTTCACCGTAGCGTCGTTTTTCCTCAGAACCAGCGCCGTAGCTTTCTATTATCTACCAGTACATCAAAAATACACCATCACCTGATGTTGCTTAGTTAAGTCCATCTAAAGTCTAAAGCCAGCATGTTCTACTATACACCTCTGGTCATCAAGACGTGGTAATTGAATATCCACTATTAATGGTGTTTTACATTCGGAACATCATTTTTCATTCCTATGGTGTTTCAATGAGACACCATAGTGGATAACATATTTTTCCACTATGGTGTCTCAACGGGAACTGTTTAGTAAAAATCAATAAACATACAAATAATCGAAAATAGTCTATAATAGTGGATAACATCCATACAGTTAACATATTATGCAATTCATGCCCTTGTCTCATAGTGGATAACATCTGTTTGCAGTTTATAAATGGCATAATTGGTGGATTTTCCAGCAAACCATGTGTCATTGCCGGAGGCAGCACAAGAGTTGGGTCTTACATCGGATGCAGGTGGAGTTCAAGGGCATTTTTATGGATGGGGATGGAGATGGTTGTGGGACGTTAAGCATAGGCAATATAGGGAAATACCACCAAATATGTTGGATTTAAAAAAAATGATTTTGGTGGAATTAAGCATGAACAATTTGGATTGAAACATTACATAACATGACAAATAGTAACTTAACCAATGAATAATAGGGATTCAAACAGTGAATATGGAACAATGAAGGTATAACAAGGTACGGCAAAGACCGTACAAACAAGTATACACTAACAATTAACGGGAATATAATTCGATATTTGGGTGTGGCTGCAAATGGGTATATCTAATGCATAGCACCGAAAAAACAAACCATATGGGCTTTTGGGGTACTCTGTTCGACAAAGCCATATTGAAGAGGGAAGCAACATGTGCCAAAGCTTCTCGGGTCGGGTTTCCAGGTGAATTTGGAGTACTGCCTATGACTATTTCAGCCTTCTGGGAGGACCCAATGATGTGGAAATTCCAAGCAAAAAACCACCATGGTGTTTCGAACGATTAAGGGGCTGTTGAATATTAGAAATATGAACAAGGGATGATTCTGAAAAATCTGGGCAGATTGGGAAGGTAACATGAAATATGTTATGAATAGAAACTGTAGCCTGGGATTCCTCCTGGTTTTGGTCTGCAGATTGCAAGCTATAGTCACTGAAGAAATCCAATATTGAAATGCAAGCAAATCAAAGTTCAACATCATCGACATCCCAACTCCGATTGATTAAATCATGTTCAATTAACATTTGGGAAAAAAACATGGAAACTTGACATAAAAAGAATCGTTTGTTACCCCCTGGCAATTTAATATAGCGAGGGAAAATTGCCTGTTTATATACCTGGAAAACCAAAAACACAAAATGTTCTGGTCATTATGGGAAAAACCGTAACGATTAGTTTTTGTTAGTAAAATATTGTTGTTTACCCGTAATGACCAAACAAAAATGGTCAAATCAGAAGAACATTGCAGCCCTAACCATAGCAAAACCGCACTTTTTCAACATCTTGTTTCAACAAAACCATAAAAAGCCGTAGCAGCTCTCAATCCTACCCGTAGCAAAGTCCCGTATTTGTTCGACTTTTGTCGTTGAAAATCCAGGCCTTTTAAAAAGCCATAGCAACTGTCACACAAAAGTGGCTCCAGGCGATCAAAGCCGTAGCGTTTGACAAAAAACCATGGATTACCCTCTGGTTATGTCAAAAACGCTATTGAAAATGGTCATTTATAGTGGATTTTCCTATTAAACATGATGATTTTCCATAGTTATGTTAGTTTACCAGAGGGTATGGCTTTCCAGGTAGTTCAATGTGATTTTTTTAAAACAAAATCACAGCAAACTGCTAAATTATCAAACAGTATCACCATGTTTGTTGATCATGTCACACGATGTATCACCATTTAACATCATTTAAAATCATGATGATGCATTATATTGATACGTATATGCCTATATTTCAGTATCCGTATGTATCCGTTTATATCCCTAGGGGAAACCTAATGTTAAGCTTAATGTTTGGCTGGGTTAGGCCTCGCGTTGTTGGATTTGTTCGAGGCCGTCGATTTCAAGAACAGCTTCAAGATCTTCAAGAACAGCTGGAGGCGGCACGACTTCAGGCCGTTGATGATGTGGGCGTTTCCTGGAAAGTTATGGAGTTACGGTGAATTCATGGGATGTTTATGGCGGATGCATGTTTTTTTTTTCCTGGGTGTTCAATCCGGATTTCGGGCTAAGTTGGTTTTCACATGATCGGGTTTCTGGAGGAACATTTCACTGGCTCCCCAGCTTTTATGTATCCAGCCGTAGCTTCTGAGGAAGTATTTAAGTATTTTGAGCATGGTTTAGGACACTTAAGCACAAGGAATTTGAATTCATATGGATGAATAAACATTGTAATTGAATGGTTTTCAAAAACCAAAAACTGGAATGATCCATTGGATAGTCATGGTACCATCACCAAGTGGTTATATACTGGGGTTAAATGTAAATAACGATCCCCACTAAAACAGCGAAAGAAGCAATAATGAGGAAGTTTGTTTCATATGAATTATATTGGGGATAGTTGTTATAGTGGGGGTATACACCAAGTCTTGGACAATCATTTATATGGGGATCTAACGGGGATATAAACCACGACAAATTTAGGTTGCCGATGTCGATTGGATTGATGAACAGGGTTTTTTTTTCACCTGCAGCTGGGCTAAGCTGAAGAAATTGAGCATTATCTCCAAACTTAGACCCTGCCAAAGAGAGGGTTGGAAGATTGGTTTGAATACATGACCGCTTTTGTGAGTGCTGGTGTGAAACAAAAAAACACAACACCACCCAAAGCTTCCACGTCTTTCGGGTTTCAACTAGGCCCCCAAATTTCAGAAATGCCAAGTTGGTTTATAAACAGAGTATAACTGTATAACTATAGCTATATCCCCCATCATGCCTCGAATTCACCAAGTTATGTTTACCAACTTCGCTATCTAAATCTTATTACTCTTAAATCCTCAAGTTCCAGCCGACCCCACTAAATCACAAGTTTTGCTTGTAACATACAAATCATTTGGGGACCACCCCCACCGATAGTAGCTCAGTATAGTTGGATTCTGCCCAAGAAGGAGGACCAAAACCGTTTTCGTCCCCTAGGTCTTATCTTTTCACTCAGACCCATACGGTTTTGTCTCAGAAATCAGGGGAAAACACCCATTGGTCAAATTTGAATATGAATATACATTGCTGGTTTACCATGGTTGATAGCTATCAAAATGGACGTATAGTATTATGATATATTATAATATAATTTAATTGTATATATATATTATATAGGTATATATATATATATATAGATACATATATATAGATATCTATACATGTATACATAGAGTGGATATCCGACATTCTCAAACACATCCATATGATTGATCTTTTGCTACTGTTTCTGGCAGGGCAGCGTTCAGCAGACATCAACCGTTGGCTGCGATCCGGGAGTGCCGGGAGTGCCGCAGGCTGGAAGAGATGCTGTGGTCTTCGGTGGTGATGGGAGACTCAAGTGAGATGACAGAAAGAAAAAGGATGAACGACCAATATACCAATAATATACAGTATGATAATATTGATAATGATATAAATATAAAACAATATAAACAATTATATATAGTATTATATATAGTATTAACACATATTAACATTATCAATATGGAAAGAACAAAACATATTTTGGATATTCATTTTTTTGAGACGGCGCACGATTTTGCATACGAATCGGGTGATTTGTCTTGGCGCGAATAAAAAGGTGGTGACAAAGCCAAAAAGTCCTTGCACCATAAAGTGGTTCAGAAGCATCCTGGTTGGTGGTTGGAAACATGTTTTGTCCATAGATTGGGAATGTCATGATCCCAACTGACAAGCTCATATTTTTCAGAGGGGTAGGTATACCACAAACCAGCATCAAATTGGATATCATCTCCAGGAGGGCGGGAATCGAATGCACAGTATCCTTTCAGTTAGCTGTCAGGCACCATCCCCATCGGTAAAGATAACTCGGTGACCTATGAGGTAGCTAGAAGCTTAAGGATCTATAGAAAAAAGTACCCAAATCCACCCTGCTTCTTTGGTGCAAGAGTTTGCGGGCTGATCATGGCAGATCGTCCAGAAAGAGGCTACCCCAGCATCCCAATTGCCATAGAGGGCAACTCCACCATAGGTACCAAGTCCAAACATCAGGTTGTATCGTCTAATAAAAATGCCCATTGTATCCTCATGATCTCCCGATGATATCCCTTGTTCTGCTTCAACGGTTCAGCTACCAGGTCACTGGGATATTTTGCCTCGTTTGGGGGATGGTCATCAATCCATGTTCAATGGGAAGTTCATGCACTTCCCTTGAAATGAAATGTATGACCACAACCCACCAGTTTTATGAAATGTATGGTCATACATTATTGTTGATTATTAACTATTAACCATATTTTGTATTATTTTGTTATTAATCATTATGACATAACCCACAATAACCTATGATTTATTAACTTGACCACGGCCGGCACATAATTATCGAACCCAGCAGCAGTTCGCCATAGGAGGATGCTCCGAAGATGTATTTCTACGTGGTCCAACATCTCCCGCAGATGGAAACTGGAGGTGGGGTGGATGATGGTCCCCGAGAATCCCCAAGATCCGGTTTAGATTCAAACATGATCCGTACTACATTGGGATTCAATCAACAAGCCCCAAAATTTTGGTGGATTTGACCATCATTTTAGAAAGTCGGGACTTCATCAATAATATATGAACAAAATCATGATGTGTGGTGATATGGGGAGTTATTCTATGGTGATATCGCTGGGGGTAAACCTATTTGAGTTGGAGGAATTCACAAATACCATGGGATTGTGGCAGAATGGATCGCCAATTTTTTTGGATCTTCGGAGGCTATCTGGCAGATTTTTGGTCAGTCAGATGGATAAAAAAAACAACATTTGTAGATGGTTTTCCCATTTAGAACCTCGATTTATAGGGGGATTTTCCAGCCAATGGCTCATGTCTGATGCACATGCTGAAAATTGTGAAGCTGTTTTGGAGTCAAAGCCTTGGTGCGCAAGACGACGGTTGATTTTGGGGATACGGTATTCATTTGGGAATGGATACCATGACAATTGAAGACTTCCCTTGTTTTTTCATGGAAAAATCATTAAACAAAAATGGATACGTCGGTGGATTATTGGGGATTTCCTAGTACAGACAGCCGGGTAGAAGGAGAAATTGAAAGCCGGGAAAACATGGGTGTGTCTGAAAGTGGGGGATGATATACGCCAGTTATCCCCAGTGTTGATGGCAAATTATGTTACCCCTCTGGTAATTTAACGTAGCTATTGAGAATGGCCATTTATAGTGGATTTACCCATTAAACATTGTGATTTTCCATAGTTTTTTGTACGTTTAGAGGGTACAATAGCTAGGAAAAAACAATGATCCACCGTTGGATTTCATGGGCATCCCATTTTCAGTGAAAAATCCACATGTTTTCTGATGACATCAAGAGCTCAATGTCTTGGTGGCGCTTGGCAAGCTTGAGACCCCATGATGTTCGAAGATGTTTGAACATGGGCTGGAATACCCTGAACATGGATGAACATGGGACTCTTCATATTGTCAATGGCCAAATATGGACTTAAATATACTTAAATGATGTTCGAAACTCTAAAGCATCACATGATTCAGGGATTGATTTTTTTTTCAGAGAAATCCATCATTTTTCTGAGGCCAAAACGGTCAAACATACCACCAAGATTCGCCACAAATACGGGAACTGCGAAAAACCATGACTTCCCCTATGGGGATGGTAGAGTCTTTTTTAACGACCACATAAAGTGTCAATAAGGTGCCCCCCCAGTTATACCTCCAATGACTCTAGCTATATATAATGCTATCTATATATTTATTTCTCTATATATATTTATTTATACCCATAAACCCTACTTATTGAAGATACAACAACCAACTTAGCTATCTAGGGCCCCCCCACCTTGTACCTATAATTTTACTTGAACTGCAGACGTCTAAAAACCTGAAATCAGTGGCTCAGAAGGGACAACGAACAGTTCGCCTGACTTTGGCCCTAAGAAGTGCCGGGATTACTTGGTGGGCACTTGCGCAGTTGAGATCCATGATGGTCAATAGTATCATGATGTATCATGTGATCTGACACCGGAGGAAGTGGAAACCAGGAACTGGAAATCCAATTTCTTGGCTCTTGGGTTCTCAAAGTCTGGAAGCCTCAGGATGGGAATCGTAGAAAGCAAGTCTACCACTGGCTTGTTTCTAGGATCTAGGTATGATTTGAGGTAGGTTTCCGCCGCAAAAAGGGGGTTTCCAACTGGGAGATCCTAAACCACACTGGTCTGAACCAGATTTGTTAGGTCGCTACCCACAAAGTTATTTTGGCAACTAATTTTGCACGGATTGATTGTTCGAAATTTGTGACCCAGTAGAAATCATGAGTGGAATTGTGTGGGCCACGGTAAGCTGTTTCGGCAGCATCGATATGATTGCTTACAAGGGGGGATGATCATCCTATTAACATGGTCCCACAATCAAACCAGTTTGAATCACAATATATGACTCATATATACTTGATTACTCTTCCATATTCTTCCATACTTTTGTCGTATGTTTGTTGGACCAAGTGTGATTTAGGATCAAATCACTAGTATGTACTCAGTATCCAATTTTGCAGTACAGTATTTTTCATGCGCAGCACTTTAGTCCAATGATTTAACTATTGGAGCAATGGAACTGTGCTTATGGTGTTTTGCAAAGTTGGTTGCAAATCGCAGTGGAACTGCTGCGTCATAAGAAAGTTGACACGTTTGCCTGGATATGAAAAGGACAGGAAGGGCACGTTCTGTTTTGGCAAAGGCTCTGCGCTTGACCCTTGGCTCTAGGCGCTTAGCTTGAGCCAACAGATAGGGAAACTATTGGGAACACATTTCTTTGAGGGGGGCCTATATAAGCAAACGTGAAATAAGGCCCAATGTTTAAAGACATGTTCTGTTTTGTAAGAAGGTGCGCGGCACTGGAATAGATCATCCAATCCCGAACATCAAAATGGAAGTATCAAAGCATTTGGGGCCGTCGGACGTTTAAAAATGCTTTGATGTGCTCAGGTGCTTGAAGCCAAGTTATTCTGGATTCGACGGAGGGAAGGAAGCAAGATCTCATCTGAACCCAGCCCAGCTATGCCAGGCTCATCTTCTTCCACTTCGCGGCCAGAAACATTGGCCCTGGACACCTTCGATGAGGAGATGGCCGTGGTTTGTTTATGCCACTGTTGCGCCAAGTTGATGCATGGCCCAAGACATGTTTCATGGCAACCTGTGGGCTCATTGCATGATGGTTTGACTGTGGCAAAACGCGCTGAGATCACATGATGTCAAGCTGGCGAAGGATGATGATTTTGCACCCGCCGGAATCCGCCGGAAGTTCTCTAATCAACATGCAATGGTATGCAACGCGGTGCTTGCAACATGAAAAACTTCATTGCGCCTATGTTTGTTGGCTTGTAACTTTGTAGCTCAGGCTCCATGCGTGAAACAACCATCATTTTCACCGAACATCAGCCAGTCATGGAGGACATGTGTAACTACTGGTTCTCCATAATCCATGGGGGCACCCCGCAGGACCATGAACCCTTGGACCACAAGTTCGTGGATAGCCCCTCGCCCGCCCCAAAGGCGCGCAGGGCGCGCCTTTGGGCCCTTTTTTATGCCGGATGTCGTGGATGGCGTTTGGAAAAACAAACAAAACCTTCATTTTTTGGAACAAAAATCTGCAAAACAATGTTCATTGGTTTGAAACTAATGTGGCATGGGTTAGATTTTGGGTGCTGTTTGATTTCAAAGTCAACTTTACATGTGTTTGTCTCTTCATTTTCCTGCATCCTGCAGGTGTTGATGCGAGCCGTGAGGCTTGGCAATTAGGGCCAATGACTCGCGGAGATTGATCATTTTTTGCGCAACAAACACGTGCCAGGTATTGCACTTCTGAGGTGATGCAAGTGCATCAACCAAAAAATTGTAATGTGATTTGATTTGCAAACAGTTTTTCACCTTGAGGACAACATGCTTTGAACATGTGGAGTTGATAAACATAAATTGCAGGAACAGTACCTCCATGGTGCATATGGTTTTACATCGGTGAATCGTTCCATTCACAGCGCTGGTTTTGTTTCCCAAACACAGGATGCGCCTTTTTTTTCTGGTGCAATGGTGTTTGGTTAAACAAGAAACCAACTATCATTATAGTGGCACAATTGTGATTTGCATGTAGGTTGATTTAGATTTGATTTTCGAAAACAAACAACACACATTTGATGAATCGTGTACTGTACCCAAACAAACACCCAAATGGTGGATGTAGTTAGATAAACACAGCCTGAGTTGTTTAATGCATCGAACAGCAATCAAATCAATGATCGCTACCCAAGTAAAAATTCACCAACGTAGCAACATTTACTTGACATGTTTGATACGTCTGCAAGTCAGCACGGAGTGAACGTTCCTGCTGCTGTGAAATGAAAGCATGTTTGATACCAATATAATGTATATGCATTGTTTGTTTTTCGTATATGTATTGATGTATACCCATGTATATATATATATATATATTGATATACATATATATATATTTACATAAATATTTATATAATATATATATATATATTTACATATATATGTATATACATATATATATATATACATATATATATATATATACATATACATATATATGTATATACGTATATATATATA
>Ga0126342_10004466_pt1 | contig 23922 bp, 27 predicted proteins | sample Cyp1metagenome_FD_92528 | JGI IMG/M metagenome (GOLD analysis project Ga0126342, IMG submission 92528) | Coral microbial communities from Lord Howe Island, Old Settlement Bay, Australia - Cyphastrea 1 metagenome | ecosystem: Host-associated > Invertebrates > Cnidaria > Coral ...
CGACCTATCAAAAACAGGAGGTTTTGGCCGAAAAATGGGACCCCCCCCCCCAGGTAAACCTGTAACCTTTTACGAGTGCCATCCGGAAGATCACGCCCCAGCACCTTCGGTGCGGGCGGATTTATATATAATTGATGGGATATGATTGGGATATCATGGGGATTAGAATTAAGGATAAATTAGCGATGGATACGACAAGTGACTGGTTGGTGATTAAGAAACATTTTGGTATGTTCCCATGTGGATCGATGATCCCAGATTGTCTTTGCCTGATATCATTGGCATAGATTGAAGCTGCCAAACAGTCTGGGTATGGCGACTCAAACTAGAAAAGTACCATCCCGGGCTCAGTCCAGATGCTGTAGCTGGTCATGTTCAAGATCTGAAACTATCCGATGTTTGGGTCAAGGATTTTGGGCCATAGCCAGTGGCCATGCCTCGGAATGGATAATCTTGTGATATCTTGATCTCTTGTGTGTCTTCTATCATCTCAAAAAAACACAGGTTACAGGTTTTCGTATCCTCGACAGGCAGGAGAACCCAGAGATCCCAGAGTTTGGCCCATCATTTTGGTGTAACTGACAATATCAACCTACCATAACCTACCATTGGAAGGGCAAATCTAGAGGACCATCCAAAAAAAAATCTGGATTTTCTGTGGAAGGCCATGGGTTTCCTGTGGATTTCCCCAACCAGCCCGTGTCTGATGGGAAACGGACTGGGAGGTGCGAACCGAGGGCATCGAGATGGTTCAAAGACTGAGCTCTGAACATGAGGCCAGCAGCTGCAAGATGCTGCAAGCAGCTGGTAGATTTTGGATGTGTTTGGCAAGCTTGAAATTGGGACAGTTGGGACAGTTGGGACAGTTGGGACAGTTGGGACAGTTGGGACAGTTGGGACAGTTGGGACAGTTGGGACAGTTGGGACAGTTGGGACAGTTGGTCTTGAAGCAGACCTTTTGATATCGTTTGATCATTTGATCATTTTGATAGATTTTCTTCATTCTTGTTGAAATCAATGCTGACCTTTCACCATGATAGTCTGCCTGGGAACGTGAGGCGAAGCTCGAAGATGTCTTCCGAAAGAACTCTGAAGCGCTGGAGCAACTTCAGCAGAAACTTGGATCTTCTCATCAGGCTTGGTGCCTTTGGGCCTTTGGGGCCAGTTTTTAGTGACTTGTAGTGGATCTATGTGGATCTTGCAATTGAACGCCCCAATTTTTTTGGGGGTTTTCCATGCAAAAAAACTGGCTATTTTGATGTTCAGCAGGACCGGATTGATGAGATGCGCGGAAAGCATGGGCGAGAACTGGAGCGACTGAAGGCCCGTTGTGTGTTTTTTTTGGAGCTTGTTCAAAACGCGTACGGAACGTGTGTCAAGAAGACCCAAAAGAGATCAAAAGAGCCAAGACTGGGCCAAGACTGACTCTCTTGGATGGCAATATTGATGGATGCTACACTCGGAAAGTCAGGAAGATGAATTTGAAAGCAACAGAGCCGCGCGCGAGTATTTGAATGATGTTGAATGTATTTGATCATTTTCATTCCTGTTCATTCTTTGCCTCTGAAATGCCTTTCACAATATTAGTGCCATAGGAAATAAAAGTTGGATTGGATACAAAAACAATGGAAAATGGTCATCAATATTCATCACTTCATTAGGGAAGAATAATGAAGAATAGGGATTTGTAGACCCATTATATAAGGATTCGTTAGGATTCCATCATTGTGAGATGGATGCAGACTCCGCTTTTTCAGACGGCCCATGCAGCTGAAGTGAAAGATGCCCAAGCTGCGCACAAGACAGCCCTGCAGGAGGCCGCCCGAACCTGGTAAATGATGCCCACATGCATCATTTTGGGGACTGAAAATATGTGGCTATTTAATTGCTATTTGTAGATGATGATCTATAGATGATGACTATAGATGATGATCATAGATGATTTGTAGATTTGTAGATGATTTGTAGATTATCATGGATGACTATAGATGATCATAGATGATTCCAGCATAATGATCTCGGGGCTGACAATATTTGTATGGATTTCATAGTCCAGTGCTGCCGCCCTATGCGGCCAACTTTCATCAGAGGTGCGGTCAGAAATGGCAAGAGCTGTGAAAGAGCTGGAAATCGCTGCCAAAGTCGCAGCCGAAAGGCACTGATTTCCGGGGGAATGGGCTGGCAGATCATGTCAGACAACATATGCGTGTAATGGCGTGTATGTATATACATTGTATATATATATATATACATATACGCACTATACGTATTATATATACACACACTATATAATATATATATATATTACATATGTAGATATGATTTTTATCTTTGTGTTTGTGTATGTGTATGTAATATATCTATATCATTCTATATCCATATATACTGGAGTCATACCCTGTGATCTTGACCTGTGACAGGCATGCAACTGAGATCGGTTCCCTCAATGCAACGCTGGAATCGGAGCGCGCACAGCTAGAGTCTGTTCGCAAAGAGGCGCAGCTGGATCTTTTTTGGGATGTCATGGGGAATCATGGGAATATAATCAGCATATTGGGGATAGAAATGGGTGGAATAGATTTAGACCAGAATTCGGACTTACGACTTATAACATCTTATTACTCATAACCAACAATATGATTTCTGTTCCAAACATAGTGCCAAAATCTGGTTGATCATCATTTTCTCCACCTTTTCATGGCAGGGTTTATGTATCCAGACTGGACAAACCTCTTGGATTATTGCTGGTTGTATATCAATGTAATTATAGTATATCACCATATTCCATCATGTTCGTTCGAATATTCCATCATATTAATTGGCATATTCCATCATGTTCATTGGAATAATCCATCATATTCCAATGAAATTCTTGGTTGAAAATACCGCGCTCTTTGCATCCCATGGTCAAAAATGCTGCTGATCTCGGCTGGCGCCGCTCCAGGCCCAAAACCTACAGGAGGAGCTCCGAAAAGTCAAAGCGGCCACGGCCGAGTTGGAGGTCGTGTCGTGAATGTTCCCTCCGCCTCTGTACCCTGTGATCACCAAATGTGGCTGGACAATCCTCTATGAATGATGGTAAATGGATGGTAAATGGATGGTTTATGATGGTTTCATGGGAAGATCAACTATAAATTGGAGATTCTCCATCGCCATAGTGGAGTATCCCCAGTTTATGGCGATCTGGGATAAGAAATCAACCAAATTTGGGGACCACATTACAGTAACCGCCCTAAAAATATGCCGAACAGTTGGAAAGCTGTAGATTATAGAAGAAACATCATCGCACTAACATCCTGGAAAGGATGTTTTAGGCATTTTTTTAGGGACCCCGTATAACTTCTACGTAGTATGATGGAAAATCCATCAATGTTTCCACCGTCAATGGAAGATCCGGATTCCGAATGGGTAGCAGCTATGGATTTCCACCAGTTGGGATATGCTGCGATCTGATGCGATAAATGGGATGTATGACCAGCAATATGATTTTGAATTGGTACCACACTTAGTGGAAGTATAACTTTATAACATTTTATAACCACCATTTTATGGCCATTGATTTGGGAATATGATGAGTAGCCAGCAGATTTGATAGCCACTGATAGCCTCGCAGGCCAAGTTTAAGGCAACAGTTGCAAAACACGATGAAACCATGAAGCGGAGACTCCAGGAGCAAGGGATACCACTTCCGCTTTTTGTGGAAGTTGTACAGAGAAAACGACCAGTTTAGTTACGTTGAATCTATTCTTTTTCATGTATCCATAGCCCCAGAGAAGTAACAATATTCACCTATATTCACCTCACAACATGAAAATTGTCGAGTCTTGGAACTGCCGAAATTGGTAAATTCCCTGCCTGCCACTGAAATCAGCAAGTTTGCTGCCTTTCAGGAGTTTGAGAAAGAAAAGAGGCACATGAAAGAGCAACACAAGAGAGGACAAGTCAGTGAGGTTTCATAGATGTTGGTGTCCAAGTTCAAGTAAGTTTCAAACATTTTTAAGTTTGTTATTCAACAATAATGGGATCATGATCACGAGAGGAGTTGAGCAGCTACTTGAAGAGCAAACCAAGGACCATGGGTCGTTTGGGCCGACATGAGGGGCTATGGATTTGAATCCATGATGTTTTACAATGACTGTGAGATACATTACCAGATTTCAATGTTTGGTATCCCATGAACAATATATATATATATATTCTATAATTATATATATATATCCATTAACTAATACTGTGTATATTATAAATTATAAATATATATAGATATATATGTATGTATGTATTGTATGAAATATGTGCACATGCACACACACACCCATCACATGTAGTGTATATATTTTATACATATACACGTAAATATGATACGGATGATGTGTAGTCGAATAATTGTTGTACAGACATCATATCATCATATCATCTATACATCCACACATACACTAAGAGACTATGCTAAGTCAAATGCACTGTCACAGATGAGCCACCCAATGATGAGAAATCAGACTTTCTCACAGGAGATTTCCGAGCTGAAAGAGCAGTTTGACTGCGCAAGAAATTTGCAGGACGCAGATCTTTGTGCCGTGAAGACGGGTTGACATTTGAGGTCTGTCTAAAAAGGAGGTCGGTACTCGTATATTATACTATGGTATATCCTGAAATGGCACTATTTTATGGACAAAACGATGATAAAGCATCAAATTTTAGGGCATTGTAGTTTCTGTTTTTTTCGGACAAACCCGTTTAAAGAATCGCAAAGAACAGGAATGGAATGACAATGAAGAACATAAGATGCCTTCGCTTTGATTTGGATAGGGCGACTGTCATGACAATCAGTGATATACAGGTTTTCAAGCTGGGCCATTCGTCAGCTACAATCCTTTCTGCCTTTCTGTGAGGAGATGCAAATCAACATGCAGCAGCAGCGAATTGTGGAGTGTTGCCCCAAGGGCCCAAGGGTTCATGCAAAAATGCACACAGCCAAGACATGGACGTGTCTGAAAATGGGGTGTGCCCACAAAATTGGGGTGGATTTTGGGGTACCCTGTTTTCAGACAAAAGCCTGCTTTACAGAAATTGAGGTTGAAGGGTCATGCAAAGGATATCAAAGGGTTCTTTTGATCCGAGATGATCCAAGCATGATCCAAGCATGTCAACGTATCTCAACCATACTTAATGTTTTACACTTGCTTTGACAAGGCTTGAGAACCTCTACAACTCCAGGCCTTCCCGCGAGGAGGACGCGCGGTGTTTTTTGGTGCTCTCAACTTCAGCAGGTCACGGCGGTGGTTTTGCAGGATTTGCAGCTGATTGCCCAGTTGGAAACCGATGTACAAGCCAAATCTGCCCAAATCACCAAGCGACGAACTCAGCCATGGCACTGTAGCTGAACAGGACTTGAATGACAATGACTTGAAGCCAATGTTACACGCTGGTTAGACTTAGCCTGAACATGAATCGCAAAGTTGACACTATTGTTTTTATTTGAAGCATTTTGAAGCCCCCACAAGCATCGCACAGCGACAGATATGACTGCGACTGCTGCAACTGCTCAAGGTTGTTGGATGACATGCAGTTCTACAAGCTGGAGCTGGTCAATCGTGAGCAGAACTACAACAAGGCCAATTTAATCGCTGCCAGATTGGGCATGTTTCCCTTGCAATGTAGCTATATCATGGCCAGTCAAGGCAGTGGAGCCGCACCATAAACCATGTAGAACATTGGAGTCTTTGTCATGGAACTTCTCCTAGAGCTGATTTGATCTGGGGATTTCCCATTGATGGCGAGGTCTTTGGCGCGGAGCCAACCATTGGCATCATGAATCCCATCGCCAAGAAACCCAGTGGCCCCACCAACGGAGCCCCACCACAGATGCGAGTGGTGCAACAGTTGCAGCCTCGGGCCGACGTCGCCTGGATAGCCCACTGGCTATGGCAATGATAGAATATATATTATATACATCATTAATATCACGAAATGCCAGTTTTCAAGTGTGAAATTTGATAGAAATAAGTTAATAAAATGGATATCGTGCATTTTCCGGCCACGGTAGAGTGAGAGAAACAGCTTTGGTTTAGGCCTGGAGCTGGCATGAATGGCGTGAACATGGGCCTACCCCGGTTCTGATCTCAGCTGTTGTGCAATTGGAACAGCTGTGCGCTTTGATGGCTGGAGGCTTGGCATGACACCGGCACCCACCAGAAGCAACAGCAACAAGCCAATCCAAAAGTCGTTCCAAGCTGAGCTTGAAGCAAATGAGAAGTGGGCCCAGTGGGCTTTGTTTGTGAACACTGAGCGAACATCATATTGATATATTGGAACATGCTGCGCAAAACACATGTTGGAGGTTTGCAATACATAGCCATCAACCATGGTTTCAGCATGTTCAGCTTATTTGAGCCGTTTTGGTTAGAGATAGACAGAGAGCATTCTTTAGGCATTCATTCCGGCGTGTACAGTTGCCTGATGAGCAGTTTGAGTGCCACACCACAGGGGCCTGTCCCTTCAGAGTATGTGGCAGTTGGAAACCTTCGGGTGAATCCCACCCTTCACCATACCGTTGAGAAGACGGTTTGCCCAGGCACTGGCTTCAGCACCAACTACTTTTGGTCGTGCTTGGACCAGGTGGTCACGGAACTGCGTCCCGAGCTCGAACGGTGCCTGGCCAAGCGTGATGAGCTTCAATCCAGGATTGACGGCTGGTATGAGGAAGGCAAGAAACGGGGGGCCGACCTGTCACAGCCTGAGTTCAGGCCGGCCTGCCGTGAATTCCTGAAGGAGATCGGCTACCTTTGTGAGGACAAAGGGCCGGTGAATGTGACAACTCAGTTTGTGGATGATGAGATCGCAAGGGTCCCTGCACCCCAACTGGTGGTGCCTTCAGACAACGCTCGCTATGTGCTGAACGCTGTGAATGCCCGTTGGGGATCCTTGTATGATGCACTCTATGGCTTTGATGTGATCCCAGCCTACGCTGTGACAAGCAGTGGAGTTGAAGTCAATGCCTCGAAGGGGGGAGGATACAATCCCATGCGAGGTGAAGCTGTGATTGACTTCGCCAATGGCTTCTTGGATGAGATCGCACCTTTGACCGGAGGCAAGTGGTCTCAGGTGTGTCGAGTATGGCCCAAATATGTCGGCACCGTCCAGAGACTGCAACTCTTGCTGGAGGATGGGTCGACAACCAGCCTGAGGACTCCCTCCCTCTTTGTTGGTTCCCAGGGAAATCTAGGACCACCAGATGCAGGACCCAACACCAAGAAGATTAGCACATCTACTAGCCCCTGTGTGCCAGATCAAGGCCGAATCTTTCTGAAGCACAACGGCCTCTATTTGATCTTGGAGATTGACAGGAGTCATCCCATTGGCAAGGCCGCCTTGAGCGGTATCAAGGACATTACAGCAGAGAGCGCCCTGACGGCCATTTTGGACATGGAGGATTCGGTGTCTGCAGTGGATGCCGAAGACAAGTGCAGGATCTATAGCAACATCTGTGGCATCTTTAGTGGCACCTTGGAAGCCCCTTTCCTGAAAGATGGCAAGGCCATGACCCGAAGGATGCGCCATGACGTTTGGTATCGTGATGATAAGGGCAACACCTGCACAATTCCTGGTCGAGCTTTGGCCCTGGTGCGAAACGTTGGACATCACATGTTCACAGATATGGTCCTGACAGCTGATGGAAAGCAGGTGCCTGAGGGCTTTGTGGACTGCTTGGTCACTACGGCAGCAGCTCTACAAGATCTCCGAGGCACAGGTCGATTGATGAATTCCCGCGAGGGATCGGTGTACATTGTGAAACCCAAACAGCACGGACCTGACGAGGTTGCTTTGACCAGCCGACTCTTTGGCCGAGCAGAGGAGTTCTTTGGACTTCGACGCAATACCATCAAGATGGGCATCATGGATGAAGAACGTCGCACTTCGGCCAACCTTCGAGAATGCCTACGTCAAGCATCAGAACGAGTGTTCTTCATCAACACTGGCTTCCTTGATCGTACCGGAGACGAGATCCACACGTGCATGCTTGCTGGCCCGGTGGTCAAAAAGGCTGACATGAAGAAGCAGAACTGGATTCAGTCCTATGAGGCGGGAAATGTGGACGTTGGATTGCATTGTGGACTGCAAGGAAAGGCCCAGATTGGAAAGGGCATGTGGGCCAAGCCTGACAGCATCTCAGCTGAATTGGAGATACTGGAGTCAATAGTAATACGTATAGACTCCAGAATCCAGTTACTCTAGTTTACATTTTATATAATTATATTACAGTATATTATATTTATTATATCATGAATATATATAACATTATAAATATAACTATATAACTATAACATAATAACTCATGATAGAGTATGCTTCTTTCCACAAAGAGGATATGATGTGCTTCCAAGTGCCAGCATTTCAAGACGCAGGTCCCCACAATCTTTAATAATCTTTATACATACATTACCTACATTGAAGAAACATGTTCATGACTGACAGCCTCACAAGTAAAGTGTTGGTCCATGTCGGCCCTATTTGACCACATTGATATGATGATGTCTATATATTTCTAACCTCGTATATGGATATGTTATTAACACAGACACATTACAAATAGTTAATATACGTACAATATTAATTATATCTATAATATATTACTAAATATAATATTAATCTTCAAGATGATACTACACCTGGGGGTGACTTTCGAAAAATTTCGCCCAGGTATGAAGGACATGCTGGACGGCAAGATCTCCGAGCTCATGGCCGGAGCCAGTACGGCCTGGGTACCCTCACCTGCAGCGGCCACGTTACACAGCTTGCACTACCACCATGTGAACGTCCCCGAGCGTCAAATGCAGCTGGCCATGCGGCCCGCGGCCAAGATCGAGCTGCTGTTGGAACCTCCGTTGCTGGCTCAGAAGCTGACAGATGAAGAGATCGGCCATGAATTGAAAGAGAATGCTCAAAGTATCCTGGGCTACGTGGTGCGATGGATCGATCTCGGCATTGGTTGCTCCAAGGTGGGGATGGGATGGAAATTTTCCCATGTTGGGAGGTGATAAAAACATCCATTCACCAGCGATGACTTAGGGATACCAGCAGGGTAACATGACAGGGTATCCTGGGGTTACCACCACCAGGTCCCAGATCTCAGCAATGTTGGTCTGATGGAAGATCGAGCGACCCTGCGCATCTCCTCGCAGCTCATGGCGAATTGGCTCCACCACGGAGTTGTGTCAGAGATGCAGGCGACCGGCCGGCTGCCAAAACAAAACAGTGGATGGCTATGGATGGCTGTACATTTGATACACTGACAGCGTCGGACATGTTTGTTTAGTATGTGTTTATTGAGTATAACATAATCTATAAATATCATTGAATATCTACAAATCTATAAACTATAAGTTATACTACGTAATCATAATCATAACATATCATAAGTACGCTATAAATATGGGATTCTTCTGATCAGTTCTGATCCTCTTTTTTCTGGTCACCAGGTTTCCCATGGGGTCCCCCCCATGGTCCCCATGGGGTCCCCAGTGGTCCCCAGGTCAGGGAGACCTTCCACGAGATGGCCAAATTGGTGGACCAGCAGAATGCGCGTGAGCCAAACTACATCCCAATGTCGACGAACCCGGAGCAGTCCCCTGCTTTCCAGGCGGCCTTGAAACTGGTCCTGGAAGGCAAAAAGGCGCCCAATGGCTACACAGAGTACACCTTGCATGAATTCCGCAAGAAGATCAAGGGTGACGTTACCCTGATGGCAAAGATGTGAGAATAGATGTGAGATGTGAGAAAAACATAAAGCGAACAACTATTTAAATTTAAATTGTGGTATTCGATGTAGCCTAGCCGAAGCCCGGACAGAAATTGCAGGCATGGGCCGCCTAGTATGACCTCCTTTTGTATGAGGGTTCGCTAGGTTTTGCAGTTTTCTAGGTACTCGAACAATATCTCGATCGATCTATCGATCGTATACTGTTTGCGGCATCGCCTTGCTACTGAGCAAAGCGTAGACTCGTATTTAAAACCTCGATCTTTGGCAAGTGAAAAAGATGCCCCAACAGACTTCATGCCCAACAGAGCGAGAATCCATCTTTTGGCTACGTCAAGATATGTCAAGATGTCACGGTGTCACGGACCATCTTTTTGGATGTGGCCGAAAATTTCAGAGATTTCTTATGATTGGTCTAGGAAAAACATCACCCATCCAGTTTTCTATAAATTGATCTATAATCATCTATCATCTACAATTATTTATCATAAACAGATATAAAGTTTATAAACAGCACAAAGATGGAGCAGCCCACAAAAAATCTCACACGGTCTCCAGTCCCTAGGCGGCCATCCAGCGGAAGCATGCGCCGCGCAGGTTCCATGGAGTGATACGCCTTTATTGATGAAAAAACAACTGGAAATAGATCATTATAAATTTAAAGATAATAAGATATATCGTTACATTTGCTGTATATGTGTTTTTGGTAAATTTGTTTATACAAATATACAGAAATAATTACTATATAAACGATCATTATACTGGAAAGTGTATGAAAATATACGATAATTTCTATCAGCTAAACATCATTGCCTCTAGAATTGGCCATGGAGTTTCGAAACCAAACGGCTGATGGAAACCAATTTACGGCTGATCGTAGCATTGAGAATTCCTGTCTCACTTAGTTACACTGTCTCACTGGTACTGCGAGTACCGTAAGGATTGACCGCAAACACCAATCCTGCGAGCACGACTTGCAAAGCAATTCACCGGGCATCAGGTTGATCTGTATCTTAGCAACCAAAAACACAAAGATGTTTGAAGCATTGAAATTTCCACATCATCCATCAACATGGTCAGACAGATTTTTCGGAGGCACTACTTAGTTGTCAAAGGCGGGCCAATCGACCAACCTTTGCCCCTGATTAAATCCCAGCATGCTCATGGGCCGGAATCGCTGGCTCTCTAGTCGTGGGAGAGACCACGTGTTCTTGTGGAAAATTGCTTCACATTTTGCGTAAAGACTTGTCCGCCTTTAAATTAGCAAAGTTTCAGGTCATGCTTCCGTGGGTGTTGTATGCAGATTCATGTGCCGAAGGAGTAGTACAGCACTCGATGCACTCTGTATTTCATCCAGCTGCTTCAAGCATTGTTGAGTTTCCAGACATAAACTGTACAAAAACAATAAAAACAGCTGGCTGCAGTGCTGCGGCTGACATAATTAACCTACTTGAACTTCAGCTGACAATCATCACTCAGATATGAAAGTCATTTCATGGGACAAGCAAGTTTTTTCAACTGCAGTGCTCGTTTCGTTGTTCCCGATGCCGAAAACAAAGAAGAAATCCAAGAAGCAGCTGGAGGAAGAAGCACTGATATTGATAATTGCAACTGGGGATAACTGGGGGTACTTCTTCTATCTTTTTCTCAGATGGGTTTATCTGAAAATGGGGCCTACCCCATTTCTGATAGCCATTCTTTTAATGGAGGCAAGTATGAACCATGATTAACTATGGGTGTTTGGGCACCCAATGTTGAGACATATACTCATCTGATGCCTCTTCTTCTGTGTTGTGACAGGACGAGCTCCAAAAAGCAGCTGAAGAGCAGAAGCGACATGAAGAAAAGGAGAGACTCTTCAAATTGGAGGAGGACAGCTACGTTCATCGCTGAAATGTGGCCCAGTGGAGATCAGTTGAAGCAGGGCTCTGCCTGCGGATGCCCACTCTGCAGGATGCTCTTGCGGCGAACCGAGAGAGATTGGAGATTGAGCTCGAGGGCAAAAATCGCGTGTTGGAAGCGGAAAGGCTAGAGGCGCACCATGGCGCATCATGGCGCACCATCGAAGTGGCTGCAAACATCTTTTTCCTTGGCCACTTTCAGTTGGAGTTTGAATGAGTTTGATGATGTTTGATGTTTGCCCATTGTTTTGGAGGAAGAGCAAGAGCTGGTGGTCCGTCCTTCCGGCCCGTTTTAACGGCACGTTGGCCTTGGACTCGTGACTGTGACTGCAGATGGCAGGAATGAAAGGTGAGCGCAAGCGATGCCTAGACTACGAACAGTCCCTTGAGCCGAAGCAAAATGGGTCAAAGCAGTTTTTAGATGTCAAACTTCATGAAATTCGATGGCGAATATAGGGGGATTCGCATAAATGGGAAATCCCCAATAGCTGGATGGTTTAGAATGGAACATACCATCTATAAATGGATGATAACTGGGGGCTACCCCTATTTCAGGAAACCTCCATAATCAATCTGACCCATGATGCTCTGAGGTCAAAGTTGCAGGAGAAGATCGAATGGCAAAAGTTTGTTTCCTGCACGTCGCGACCCAACGTCATGTGTGGATCCTGGCGAATCGAATCTCAGTCATGGCCTGACGGGTACATCAAAACATGGCTATGACTGGGGGGTGATTTTCATGGGAAAACCACCTGAGGAGTACAAACATTATGGCTATGACTGGGGGGTAATTTTCATGGGAAACCCAATCATTATGGCTATTCCAGTTGGTGGATGATTGGGACTTACACTGCCACATCGCGGATGATCAGAAGGCCTACCGGGCCTACCATAATCCATTGGAGTCCTCATGAGCTCAGCATTGGAAGGGAATTTCTCCCTCGAAGCAATGACATGTATACCGTATACCTTGTTTTCCACTTGGGTTGCTATTGAACACCTGCCAAGCTGAGGTTTGAAAACGAGATCACCACTTATGTTTCCATGGTGCGTCCAAACCTTATTCGTTCCAATGATTGTGGCGAGGTTTGCGCGAAACACCGAGACAAGAATACTCGCCTTGGCTATTGAGACATGCAATTTGCTTGACTCTTGCCGGATTGATTTGGGTATGGATCAATACCTATTAATTAATACCATTTTTAGGGGGATGAACATCCATTTACCAGCTATTTTGATGTTCACCAGGGGTACCAGGGTTTTGACACACTGCCATTTCCCTTCTGTGATACATGGTTGGAGCATTTTGGAGCCATGCCGGCCATGCGTTTCCATCTGACATCTGAGGCGAGGAGCGATCTGACAGAGAATCCATGGAGACTGCCATTGAGAAGTGCAAAGCTGCAGAAGAGGTCGTGGAGCACTTAGACAACTTTGGACAACTTTGGACATTTTGGACTTGGCCTGATCTGCATGCACCTGTACTGTAAATGAATTCCGAAATATAGAGCAGCCTGTTGTGCATAGTACCTGGCAGTGAGCAACGATCCACACATACTGAGATTAGGATTTGAATGGATTTAATGGCACCAGTGCAGGCCGTTGTCATAAATGTACATGACTGGGGGTTTCCATAAATGGGGGTACCCCAGAATTGATGGTTTATGTTGGAAAAGCCTATAGAAATGGATGATAAATGGGATATCCATCCATTTATGGAAAGCTTCATATCACTTCAGCTGCTGAAGTTAAAAGGTGAGGAAAGACATCGCCAGGTCACTGGTATAATGTGCTTGTGGGCTACATCTTACAATATATTACAATAATAATAATATAGATATTCCATATATATATATGTGTATAATAATGTGTCTAGTATATTTATATATCTCGTAGAATCCCATAGATATATCCCGTACATATCTTTATATATATATATATATGTATGTATGTATTTATTTATTTATTTACTTATTTATATATTTATTTATTAGTAATTACTATTATTTGCATATATATATATACATACATACATACATTACATTACATTACATTACATTACATAGACATTGCATTACATTACATTACATACATAGACATGACATGACATGACATGACATTACATTACATTACATACATAGACATTACATTACATTACATTACATACATAGACATGACATGACATGACATGACATGACATGACATGACATGACATGACATGACATGACATGACATTACATTACATTACATTACATTACATTACATACATAGACATTACATTACATTACGTTACATTACATTACATTACATTACATACATAGACATGACATGACATGACATGACATTACATTACATACATAGACATTACATTACATTACATTACATTACATACATAGACATGACATAGACATGACATGACATGACATGACATGACATGACATTACATTACATTACATTACATTACATTACATACATAGACATTACATTACATTACATTACATTACATTACATTACATTACATACATAGACATGACATGACATGACATGACATGACATGACATGACATGACATGACATGACATGACATGACATGACATTACATTACATTACATTACATACATAGACATGACATGACATGACATGACATGACATGACATGACATGACATGACATTACATTACATTACATTACATTACATACATAGACACATACATAGACACACCATATATACCTGGCATCTTTACTATACCTGCCACAGAGATGTTTCCCCCAGGTGGGCGACCTCCTGGAGCTCTACTGCAAGGCCTGCGAAGAGGGCAACGTGACCCGACAGGACTGGCAGCGGCCTCAGGTGTTGACGACCGGGATGACCGGGTGGGATGACGTTGGATGGGATGTAACCATCATGGTTTTTAATAGTGGTCAATATGATTATATAGTGATTTTATATGTGTATATATATATGTGTGTTTTATATGATTTTACATATGTTTTTTTTTAAAAAAAAATAGTGATAAATAGATTGTTTGTTCGCCCGATACTTCTTTAATGGATCACTGTAGAAAATAGTGGTTATAACTATTATAATTATAGTAAGTTAAAGCGGTCAATTGTTTTTTGGGGATGTAATATGATATAAATGATCAGTGGACAAAGGGGTAGAAATGTTTCAGAAATTGGCAGAATGGTGGGAATACCTTGTGACTCTAGGTTATTTGCAACGGTTTTCACTTTGACAAGTTGAGATTCTTCAAGCGTGTTTGGGCTTGGAACAAGCTAGTACATTCATTGCATGTGCTGTTGACTACAAGGTGCATGCACTACATTGGTGAGATTCGTGCCCTCGAAGTGGAGTTGATTGATGCAGCTACTGCTCATTTGTTCGCATCCCAGCAGATTGCGTTGTTCACCCAGCAGAAGAGAGAGCCGTGCGGCACCATTAAGTAAAGAAGGCTTGTTGCTGTAGAATCCATGGCCAAAGATGCTCTTTTCCCAAAGTGAGCGGTCTTCTTCACCTACCCTTCAAAATATTGGGGATTATCGCAATCGCAATCATCGTATCATCGTAATCCATAGACTGGGAATCCATGGGAATCCCGTTCTTAACCAAGCAGTACAATGGATCTAAGCCCTTCCCAATCTTCTCAGGCTGTTGTACATTGAGAAGCAGGAAGCCAATGCGCACTTGCAGGCTGGGCCCTTTGAAAAAAGGCAATACTTCTGGGGACCCCAAAGTCACCATGTCACCCAACATTTTCCTTGATGAGTGAAGTTCAACAGAGTATGGTAGAAGTTGTATCCCGGATATGATGTTGGATCCACAATTTAATGAGTTAATAACCCATCCTCCATTTTTCTTGGTTACTCTTTCTACATCTCCCTACTTGGGATGTGCGATCGCCGCCAGCCATTATCCCGGTCTCAAGGGAGCGCCGTTGCACGAGGTCTATTTGCAGTGGGGCAATGCCAACGATGAGATGAAGGTGGTGGGTCCCATTTCATCCGTGGGAATCGACACCTGAAATGGGGATGAAAATCCCTTCCCCGTAATGGCCCTAAATCCCTTAAAATATATGAAACACCCCCCAGAGACCATGGTGACCATGGTGGATGGGGATGAAACATGATGAAACCACACATGACTGGGGGCTGTTTAGGGCTGTTTAGGGCTGTTTCATATTGGGCGGACCTGATTCTTGAAAGCATTCCCCACAAAATTTATCCTCACCATTCGTGGATTTCAACATATTTCAACGACATAAGAAGCCTCACGGTGGGTGGGGATAGATCTAACATCACCAGTCACTTTCGATGGCGCCAGGTGGGCTTCTGGGGCCATTTGCAGAGCAAAGGCTTTCGCGCCAAATCCATCGAGCATAGCAAGATCCAGATAGGACCCTTGACCCTGGTGAATGAACTCATCACTTCAGACGCAGCCTGTCAGGATATAGACTGGGCAAAAAATCCCATGAAACCAGACACACTCAAATCATATATCGTTGGTGATAGTTCCATAAGCACCATTAGATCACTATGAAGCCACCATTAAAACACCATTAATCATCAAATTATCGCAAAATCGCCATTAAATCCACTATAAAATCACCACTAAATCACCATCAAATCCACCATAAATCACCAAAATCACCAGTAAAGCATATTAAAAAAATCAATTTTATCATCACCGTTCAACCATCATTCAAAATCATTGAAATCTGTCCAAAAATGGTGGTCCTGCCACCCATCCACCCCGTGTCCTGCGAGGACTGGATCTTCCCAAAGCGATCCAACTGCAGTCCATCGGCCACTGCATTGGTGTGCCGAGCCCCGTTTTTTCGGCCGTGGGGTCGTGGTCGGTGATGGAAAAACGTGGGTCCAATGTTGGTGACAGTTGTGAGTTATCACCGATAAGTGCTGAAAAAAAGATGCTAGTTTCCAATGATCTAAAGCGATGAGAAAAAGATGTCTCATGAGATTCGTCTTCACAGTGAGTTTTTAAAGGAAAGCCCCTAATGTTTGATGGATTTTGATGGTAAACATATGTAAAAACCTGTAGATTCTCCCTTGAACCAATCCGATGAATGTCGTTAAACTTTACGGGCACTTGGAAAATTTTGCGGTGAAAATATCATGGAAATACCATCCTGGGAAACACGTGTCTATCTTTTTAAAGGGGGTTGCTATGGGTTGCTATAAAAGGCAAAACCGTTTTAACCAGCTAGTATGATGGGATGGGATAGTGGCATTCTTCATGACTTCCATTCAGTTTGGAGAAAATGACACCATGCTTCAAGCTCTACAAAACAGAATTCGGAGCCAGAAAATCCAGCCCTATTAAAACATGGCCGGAGTTGTTTCTTCTGTTCCATTTGGGATGCCGAATTTCTCAGTGGGCACTGCCTAAGGTGCGATCTTTGTATACCACCTTCGACAGTGCTGGAAAGGATCCAGTCCAAATGTCCATCGGAGGAATGATTCGGGTGAGAGCCTCAGAGTGGCCCAGTGAATTTAACAGATGCTTTAAGCCAAGGTTTTCTAAGCCAGGTTTTGATATCCATTGATCATCATTAACCATCATTAACCATGGTTTAATTAGTTGAATTAGTTTAAATTAACCATCATTATGGTTTAATTAACCATCATTAACCATAGTTTAATTGTTCAAATGTGCAACTTAGTTCTCCATGGTTTTGCGATGTTTTCCCATCATGGGTTTTCTGCCAGCGAAGCTGAAGAGCGGCCAAAAGGTGGATCTGCTGTCGATCCCGCCCTTCAGCAAAAAGGTGAAGGGATGGACCATACGACAGGTGCCGGCACCTGGCAAGGAGACCTTGGGATGCAACAAAAAGGGATCCATGGGATAAAGGGAATTTCTGATACAAATGCTCATAGTATGCTAATAGTCATATGAATAATAGTACTATAAATACTAATAGTAAAAGTAGTAGTCTAATAGTAATAGTAATGGTATTAGTACATATTAGTACCAGAAATTGACTTATAGTAATTGCAGATAACAATATTATATTATATTATATTATATTATATTATATCAATACAACTAGTTTATACAGTAATGACAATGATAGTTATGATAATAATGATAACAATAGTAGTCCTGATAACGATCATGTCAACGACCAATTGTACCATACGCATTTTATATGAATATAGCAGTTCAAATATAACCCAGATCAACCCAGATCAGATATTTTCGAGGAGCTCATGAAACTGCCCTACCCCAACACTGAGCACACCACGGCGAGCACAGCAATTGCTGCCCCGTGCAAGATCGACTACAAGGCGCTCTGCTGCTGCGAGAGGCCGGTAGGTGTTGTTAGTTAAGGTACCAAGGTACCGCTCGTTGTAGGTACCCAGCCATGTGCTGGTCAGCAAGTCCCCGGTGGTGTCTTGGTGGGACGTGCTTGGCTTAGCTGGCTGGCTAGCCATTGGTCCTCAGTCCTAGCTCGAGCCTGATGAATTGAGGCGTCAGTGGAACGCTGGTCGACCGAAGGCATCAACGAAATCACTTGGGAACAGGAGAAATTCGAGAAAAAACATAAACAAATTTTGAGACTTTGAGACATTTGATTTCGATGATCATTTTGGATCCTTCACCTCGTGCTGTTGGTCACTAAGCGCAGGAAACGCGAAAGATCTCATTCTTCACAGCGCGACTGGCTTCCTTTTCCATCACTCAGGACCGTTGCATATTTTCGCGCAATCAAAGTAGAAAATCGATGAAAATAGTAAGTTCACGTGGTGCCATATTTTGGTTTGGCACCGACAGTTGCTGAAGATTCATGCGTGGCGTATCAAGATTTTACTTCAGGAGCGACACATTGACCTGCCTTACAAGCACTGGAACATGAGGTACGAGCTGCCCAGTTGAGCTTCTCAATGTTTTTAGTGTCGTGTTGCCAGTTGAGAAACAGCAGAAACATGTACTGAAACAATAGATCTTACATTTTTCATCATTTTTCATTAGCTGTATCTGATTATCTTCATATTGGAGAATCATTGTTGATCTAAATGTATCATGCTCTGTATCAGAGCGGGCACGTCGAAATCTGACACAACGCATGACGTGTCCGCACCACCAGGCCTTGTGACGACATGGTGGTGGAACTCACTGTCCAGGTACAGCGCTAAGTTGGGAGATCCTCTATTGTATGCTATTGTTAACCATAGATACATATTAAGATACCATGTTTAATGTCAAATTACTAATAACATATTCAAATTGATTATATCAAATATTCAAATCTATTGTATTCTATTGTTATATTCTATATATATATTACAATGTATACATATTGATTTGAGATACCATACCTCCAAGTAATAATATCAAGTAATAACAGACCTTCCGACAGGTGGTTGGAAGACTAAGTCCTCTTAAAAGTCCTGATTCTCAGGGTCTATGTTAGTTGGGGGATGGATGGGGATGGCAAATGATATCTCCATGGGCATTACAACGACCTCATTGCGACACTGGGATGGTCGCTGCCCAGGCTGCTAGGTACGAGCTGCGCTTCATGATCTCAGAGGACGGGCTGAGGCGCCGTATGTCACATCGAGAACTGTGTGGTCGAGTTTGGGAACCCCCCAAATATCATAAAATTAGTGGGGTTACCCTCTGGTAATCTAGCATAGCTATTGAAAATCACCATCTTTAATGGGTATATCATATATGAATGACCATTTTCCATAGCAAACTGTTAGTTTACCAACGAGGGGTATTCCCCCGAAAGTCACCTGGTCATGCGTGGTCTCCTGGATCTGAACTTGTTTTCACATCGACGCAGGTTGAAAGGACCTCAGTTGCCTGAACTGTTGGACGTCATGTGATACGCTCAGTGATCTCGGCGATCTCAGGATCAGTTCAAAATCGGATACACAAAAACTGTGTGTTGGGCAACTAGTTAATCATCAACCACTGATATTCATTGATTTTCCACGGTCAACCACTGATGTTCATTGATTTTCCACAATCATAGGATAACTGTTGAAGAATCTGGGTTTATTGTTTGTCAACAACTTACTGGCGATTCAAAAACCGGCAGTGCAGTGAAAGTTATATCGCAAGGTTTGAGCCCGGCAGTGGTGAGGCACTGACCAGGGTGGTGGCATTCATGAATTCACTTTTCTTTGGATGTAAGGCACTCTAAGCTACGTCTTTGGTAAGTTTCAAAGACTGTTTGATAAATTTGATATACTCACTGGAAATTAGATGAAATTAGTTGATGCTCCTTGAAAGTACTTGTTTCGCAGTGGACACCTCTAAAATGTCCAACCAGTGACCGCATCGAAGGCAGGAGGCTTGAGCGGACCCAGTGGTCGCCGACCCCGCATCCGCAGTGGGGATCCAAATCTGACAATTTTCATGTGGCTGGTGCCATCCCCCAACCATTAAATGGGTGGTTTATGTCTTTGTTTTAGCTACATTATCCAACAAATTGGACGGTTATCCTCTGGTAAACTAACATAACTATGGAAAATCACTATTTTTAATGGGTACATTCAACTATTTCTATGGCCATTTTCAATAGCAAACTGTTAGTTTACCAGAACGTTAAACCGTTAAAACATGTTAAAACCAGCAATTTTATCCCATTTTGGGGTTCCCAAACTTGACCCACACCATTCCCATTCCCTACCATGACCCACATTCCCAAATTGCCAGTGGAATTTTCAGTTGCCCATCTAGTGGATTCAGCCAAGGCCCTGCCACGCTGCTGAATGAGCTTCGTGATTGTGGGCTGAATTTGATGCCAAAGGCGCCTTGGATTGTGAGAAAAAACACCCATTTATATCCATTTATGGCGTGCAAGTGGTAAGTGGAAAATATTGGAAACTGAGAATTGACAAACATATGGAGTTAACCCATTTTTTATATTTTTTTTGCCCCTCATTTGAAGACTCGAACGACTCAAATGTTCAAATGGACCTGGAAGCGACAGCGACTCGCACTTGCTGGCTCAGAACTCCGATGCTGACCAGCTAGAGGGCTATACTCCAAAGCATCCTGAGACTCAGGCAGGTCATGCAGTGTTTTGTTCAAGAGGGTCACAGGTGTGTCGCATGAGCATGCAAGTGATCAAAGGTCATAGATTGCACTAGTATGCAAAACCACAATATGTCATGCGCTTGTTGTTCAATCCGTATGAATAAGAGCACCCAACACATATCTGAACTTACAAGACACTCCAGACACTCCTGTGCAAAGATTTGCAACAACAGTAGGAGTGACAGAGCACGTGGACGTCGGTGAAAATCCTGATGGCACTGTGCAGGGCACCCTGCTATTCACACCAAAATAGCTACGAAATTGATGGTCATTACCCCATTCATTTGGTCTTTTTTTCGGTATTGACCCACCACAGATCATCACAGATCCAGTGAATGCACGACGACATCGACAGGTAAAACCGGTTCAGAAAATACCACCATGTTGATCCATTTTTGATGCGTCGACCCGACCCAGTAAACCAACATTTAAAAAATGTGGAAAAACTCCGCTATTTCTACATCATTTTCATAGGGAAACAGTGAAACCATGGCTTCTCCACATCTTTTTGTATGTTTCCCCTAGAGTACCAATAACATCAAATATGATATCACACTTCCCTTGTACTCCCCTCTTTGTGGCAGGCTCGGGCATATTCCGACCTCAGCGAAATTGCCGCCTTCTATGACATTGCCTCCTCCCGACACAATAAGGCGAACAAATTGGGGGGTAGTTATAATTATATATATAATTATATTATATATATATATACTCCAAATATTTAAGGAGTATCAATGAAACCATGATGGATAAATGTATATATGTATATGAATGGGAAAGATCTTGAGATTGAATGGGGGAGACGTAACATGATGTAACCAATAATTGATGTTGAGTGTTTCCAAAAAAGATACACTGGCATACACCCCGTATTCTGGCTCTCATATTCAACCATGGGGACTTTGGGGTACCCCAACTTTGAGGGGTGCCACAGTTTTGTCGCAGGATTTACCAGCTGAACGTGCTTTAGTGCGAATTCGTGAGAATGAATTGCGCGAGGCCGTGAGTTTTGAAAGCCATTTTTTGGCGCCAGAAAATGTCACACTTAAACAACATTCTCACCATTCAGAACATAGTCTGTGCAGCAGCCTTTTGCCGATGATTGAAACATCCATAGTTGAACACTGCAGTCGATTTGACGACAGGTATTTAACCCTCTGGACTCCGATGGAGACGCGGACTATCAAGCAATCATGTTCTTCCCGAAGAAGTGTTGCCAAGTGCAGTGCGGTCCTCAAAACGATCTGCGCAGGTTTAAGCAAGTCACCTTCCGGTGAACAGCAAAATAGTTGGTAAATGGATGCAAACATGGATGCTCCAAGTAATATTCCAGTAGCTTTCCGACCCATTTATCATACATTTTCAAATAGTTGGTATATCATATTATGTCGTTGTTTCTATACCAAGACCAGACCTTTTCCATTCCTCCAGGTCGCTGGAAGGGGTTTCGCCTTGCAGGGAGGCAACCTGTCTGCACAGCTGGCTTGGTCCAGGAAGACAACACCAATTTTTCAGAATTGCCATGGTTTGTCATCATTCATCATCATTCATCATCATTCTCTTCAATTCTTTCCATATGTTCCATTGCAATGACATGCAATGACTATACTTATACAATTTGGGAATATTCGGGGTATATTTGGGGTATACCATGGATTTTCTCTATTAGTTTCTCCCTTAATTACAATGACTTCCATTTTTGGCCGCCAGCATTCGGCACATCATGGCACCATGGCACCATGGCGATGCCTCGGCGATGCCTCGATGCCGAGGCAATGGCCCCGGGCCATTTCACACACGCCAGCCTTTATCTTTGCTTCGCGACATCCTTGGCTGTGCCTGTTGGTTGATTTATTTATATGTTATATCCCTAGAATAAATTGCTAGAATTTAAACTTTATCTTCTAGTGAAGATATATGGATATATATATATATGGATTTATATTGTATTGCTTCACTATTCATTGCTTTGATATGATGTTTACAGGGGGATGACCAGGATGACTATGATTTCAAAAAGGGCTGTCGCAGTCTCCCAGCCGGGTAAGGATAAAGATCCAGCTCCCGGTCCCAATCATGCCGAACGCCTGCAACGCCTGGAAGTTACGACACTTGGAGACACTTTGGATGGATTGTTTTTGTGTTTTTAAGACCATGGCACTTGGCATTTTTGTATCTTTAAAATATCATGTTCAGATTCTTTAAGTTTTGCCACAACTATAATTACCATGAATTACCTATCGCGCAATCATGAAACTTACTGTGGGAATGTCTTTGTGGGCACCACATCTGCCCCAGTTTTGGTTTGGCTCCATTGGCTCCCCAGTCATGTTCCAGGGATGTTGGCTTTCCGTGGGTTGACATGGATGAATCCCTTGGACGATGAATTTCAGTAGTAACTATGGGTTCAACATATCACAACATGTCAACATTGGATTTGATCCCAAGTGCGGATTTCCTTTTGAAGGTCTTATTGAGAAATTATGTGTTTTTCTTTTCTCATTGTTGCGTCAGGACTTCAACTGTGCGTTTCGTGGAGGCTGTGAGGCTGGGATATTAGCTGGATATATTTGATGGGGATGCAACAAAGAATGTTATGGTTTGGGTCTGAACATGCGGTATATCCCCCAGTCATTGCCAGTTAATAGGGAACATGATGATTCACGATGAAATTTTGGGATACCCTAGATTCAGACACCCGTTTGATGACACTTGTGGTGAATGTGGATACCTTCAGATGAATTTCAACAGATCAAAGGTTTCAGCAGGAGGTTTCAGCAGAGATTGTCGCAGGCAAACCATGCAGCTGATGCATCTGCTGTCTTTCGTTTGAGATCCGGAGCCGTCCGGAGACAATGCATGGCACCGTGGCTAAAAATCCACCGCAAAGTGCGGTGAGAGTTGGCCACAGATCCGAACACTCCAGAGATATCCAGAGTGTTTGGACGTTTCACCGAACTTGTCTGAGAGGGGTACAGCATCTCGTTGAAAACAAGGCCGTTTTTTCATCTAGATGAGTAATATATATATAGTATGATATAGTATGATATGTGCGGTGACGACATTTCAATATGAGGGCGGGCCAGACAGCGAGGCCCCGGAGGTAGTATGAAATACCAGTTCGTATATTTAAATGTAGTTGCAGTATGTTTAAATGAATTGGATTCCGTATGTTTAAATGGCTGGGCGGGCCAAG
>Ga0126342_10004467_pt1 | contig 23921 bp, 25 predicted proteins | sample Cyp1metagenome_FD_92528 | JGI IMG/M metagenome (GOLD analysis project Ga0126342, IMG submission 92528) | Coral microbial communities from Lord Howe Island, Old Settlement Bay, Australia - Cyphastrea 1 metagenome | ecosystem: Host-associated > Invertebrates > Cnidaria > Coral ...
GTGCTCCTTGGTGCCGGCCAGGCAAAAACATCATCCAAGGAGGTTGCCGATATCATTTGTTTTGCGGGTGAGCATCCTGAAACTTTTGCAGATCGATCCAGCAATGCCATCAGAAAAAATGTGACAAAAACGAATTTACACAAAAATTTGAAAAACTCTTTTTTGAAAGCATCGCTCACCTTGTTGGAACTTTTGTGAGGTGCCGTAAAGTGCCGTACACTCCTTCTTCCAATGCCCAACAACACCACAGTTGTTGCAGCGTGTTCGGCGTTTGATCTCCTCGATCGAGACCCGGTACTGTCCCGGCTTGACAAAGCCAGCTCCTTTGCCCTTGCCCTTGGAATTCTTTCCAGCAAAGCCATAGCCGCGGGAAAGTTCTCGGTCTTTCTTCTCCTTCATGGACTCCCGAAAGGTCTCCTTCTGCCGAATCATGGTGGCCAAAATCTCAGCAGCCTCGTCCTCTTCAAAGGGTCTCCGTCTCGTCGGCCTCCTGGTCCGGCTGCAAGTCCGTCAAGAAGGTCTCAAGGGTGGCGATCTCCTGGTCCAGCTCCTCATCCTGGTCGTTGTCGATCTCCACGTCATAGTCCATCTCCGTGTGCAAGACACTGCTTGTCTTCTTTTTGTCTGCTCCCAGCTCGCTAGCTGCCAGCTTGGTCTCGTTCTTCCTCAGCCAATCCTTGATGGACACCGGCTTGATGCAGCCCCTCGTGAAGTTGAGAAGAGCTCTGGTCTCTCCTTCATGCAACTGAAGTCCATTGATCAGCAGAAAACCTTCATATTCTGCTGGAAGCGCAATCTTGTGGTGGCGCACCTTCCTCATAGCCACGTCCCACCGGGCAAAGAAATCTCTCCAAGTCTCCGTCCGGCTCCTCTTGGTGTGGTAGGTGACCCTTGAAAGGGCTCTCAGCATGTGCTCCTGCTGGTCTTCTCCATAGTGCTCTGGCTGGTCCATCGCAGACAGAAGCGTCTCGGCATTCCCATTGCCGTTCAACCACATCAACTCCTTGACATAATGTTTGAAAGTCTCAAGCGGAGTCCCCGTCAGAGACTTCAACACAAGAGGCCCACGAAATCGGCCCTTCACCTTTGTTGTCGCCAGCCACAGCCTCGCTCTGATCATGTAGTCTTCAAAGGGGGTGGAACCATCCCAAGTTGGAGGAACTCCAGCTTGTCCCTTCTGCTCGTGCCCCTCCTTGTCATCGTCGTCTTCGCGACTCCGTCTTGTCCTTCTCGGACAGCCCCCATCCTGCTCAGCACGCAAGAAGCGTTGGAACCTACGAAAGGTGGCAAGGTCCGAATCGCTCCCCATCGCCGCGCACTACTTGAACAAGGAGCCTGGCTTGGAACGCGTTCTTCGAGCTCTAGCCGTACATAGGAAAAAAGCGTCAAATGGATTAACAAGTCCATCGCAATGTTTCCAGAAACCTTTGTGGAACTTGTGAACGCAGTGGAGAGCCCCAAAAAAAGGTGACTATCAGCTTTTAGGCCGCTGTGGAAAACACAGATTGTATTGGTATTTGCAATGAATTTTAATGGATCTCCATTTTCCTTGGCATTCGCAGGGGTTTTGCATCCTCATTTTAATGACTATGAGTCTCGTCCCCATCACTCACACTGAGTGGATCATCGCCATCCGAGGGAGGCACCGCAGGTGGAACTTGTGCCATGCCCCGAACAGAGGCTACGACCTACGAAACCGGATCCCCAAAAACAAACCAACCCCAAATTACTGGCCCGGCCGAAACCGGGCTCCGCTACCACTATAAATTGGTGGATATTGGTGGGAACCGCAACAAGCCCAAAGAAGAGCAACCAGACGGGATTCCGGTTTCGCAAGCACGTAGCCTCTGTGCGAAGCAATCCATCCTATGGTTCTCTGAGACAAGAATGGACCAGCGTGTCACGATCACATGAGTGTACATCTATGAAATCACAGTGCTATATTTGTTGGTCAAATGTCGGTTTGCTGGTCAAATGTCCATTTTGCTTCACATCCCTACGTTTGGACCTTTTCTCTTTCATTTTAAGCCGCCTTTGATAAGCCAAACCCTAGGTGTGGGTGTTCTTTGCATATAAACAACGAGCTCAACAAGTGCAAGTGGAGGATTACATGGATGTGCACGCAGAAGGTATTCTCAGATCGACTGTCGCCCGGTAGGTTGCCATTGCTCAACCCCTCCTCATCCCTCATCTAAACCAGCAAGTAAACAGCTTTGGGTCATTAGATGCACTGGAAGAGGAACATGGCTGGTACAGGACAACCGATTCATGCAGCCACCCGTTGCGTTGCGCTCCTCAACACTGATCTTCACTGGGTACTCAGCGTCCGCGAAGCTGACGGCGAGCCGAAAGCGGGGGATGAACATGTGGTTTTATGTGGCCGTGGACCTTTGGGCAGTATGCTACAGCCATCCAAAGTTTCAGACAAATATCAAAGCCCTGTCACTGAGGGTTCATGCCAATCCTGGGAGTTTGGGAAATTGGGTGCCTCAGAAAGAATGACTACCATTTGACAGTAAGATGTCTGCCACACACAACTATGTCGATGCATACCACATCAAATGTTGGCATCTTTAGCAACAGTCTAATCTTGGCGTGACCCACAAACACTCGAATGGCAGGTGTTAAACTATCTTAAAGCCATGTTCATTGATATGAGCAGACGTGTTGGTCCTCTTGTTTGTTCACACTCTATGGGCTGAATCGCAACTCGAAACTGGAAAACTGGGATGGTTTGAGCAACCTGAGAACACCACCGGGCTGTCGATTGGACCTACCCAAAATCACTACATGAATTGTTTACCATACCAAAAAAATATTGAAAGAAATCAGTCTTTTGTAGATACAGTAGGTATTACATCTACGTAGTTGTTGGGAAGATTGCAGCCATCCTCGTAACTTCCGGGCGCCTCATCTCCTTCACCTGGTCAATTTCACATGTTCTATGCATATGCCATGAGCTGAGTTGTACCGGGAATCCAACATGCAAAATCCCCATCAAAGCTGGAGCTGTTGATGGAAATAATATGAAAAAATCATCAATAAATGGGGAATTGCCAGGTCCAAATCTGCCGTCGGTCTGCCACCTTGCTGGGCACCGACATGGCCCCCAGCAGGGCGGCTGCAGATGTTTCACACGTAATGCTGTTTCCGTTGAAGTTCGAATAATTGTTTGGGGGAATTGATTTGGGTGTTCTTTGAGGGGTTGGGAGCACAAGGACTTCTTCGATTTCCAGCTACAGGTGAAGTTGGACGTATTGCGCGTACAGAATATGCCATGTGTTTCCATCTTGCCCAACCACCGGTCTGTCAGCATGGAACTAAGTCGAGGAACCTTCCGGAAAAATGTAACAGCAGCAGCAAAGCAGTCATCATTTGACAGTCACCACTAGTGTCTCCAGTTGGTTTCGCAGTTTCAGAGGACAACGCGTCATGATTTTATGAGTGCTGCAGGAAGTGGCAAGGTGCACCTCTTCAAAAACTGTAGGTTCGTAATTCATTACAGCTTCGTTCATGGAGTGTTTTGAACAATCATTAAATATTTTTTACATATACATAGTATAATATACGTATATGGATGTACACATATACACTCATCCTCATTCTGCTTTACTTCTCATCCTCCTCTACTCCATCATGAGGATCGTCAAACTCACACCAAACCTACAATTTCCACAGTCAATCAGATTGGCAAATCGCTGCTTTCTCCGCCACATGCTTCGCATCTGTCGGATTGTGAAACATCACCCAAGGGCGGAGTTTGCTCAGGTGAATTCTCCAGGACTGGGAATGGATCTCAAATCTCAAATGATCTGGTTTATAAATAGTTGTATTATGTCATATTATCTGATTATTGTTTTTTAAAAATGCGTTTGAACAACTGGCTGGCAAGCATGAACAAGACCTGTACTCGGATAGCAAACTCCACGATGGAACAACACGCAGTCGCCCCATGGCGGTCACTTGCGCATGATGTGCCCCATGTGCACCTTGCCAGGCAAAGAGCTGGCCACCGCAGTTTCAAAATGTTTCAAGGGGCAAAATGGATACTGCTGGCCTCTGAACCTCTCGTTCCTACGTTCCTACCTTAGTGAGCCTACAGTTTTTCAGGCCCGAAAAGCCTCGGGACCAACAAATCTCCGGCTGACATGACTCTGGGCTCTTGGCCCTTGCTTCATTGAACTCTGTCTGGTCATTCTTTTGGAAACCTGGCAGTAACTGGCTCCTTTCCAACAGAGCTTGGAGAAGCTGTGGCTACGCAATTGATGATTCCAGCATATTGCAGCTAGTCCAATGATATCTAATCTGGACATGGGAAAAGTGCAGTCCCATCAAGAACACTTGGCAAGTGCTGCAAAAGTCGTCTGGGCAACAACCACCCTTTGAATCATAAACTCCCGCCACACCGCCTCGCCAGAGTTCAGAGGCCTGTGGGTCTGAAAGCTTTGATCTTCGCACTAGGTTAACATCTCTGCAGCAAATACCGGCTCTCAATGCTTAGGATTAACACCTTAGGTTTGAAGATTATTTGTTTCTGGTCTTTCCAGGACATTTTTAGGAGAATTCAGCGCGGAGAGCATTAGACCTTCACTCAACGTTTCTCGCCCCACAATTCAATTACAAATTGGCGCCTGCGCGCCCCTGATGCCCGCTTCTAGCTGCTGGCTATAGACGTAGTTTCCTCAGTCGCCAAGCACTCAACTTAGCAGCGCAGTTGATGGTCTCACTACGTCAGCTGAGTTTGCCTGGTGTGGTGCAATCGAGGGTTTGTTTCTATGTGGATTCGTGTCGCTCAGAATTTCATGCTGCAACTTCTCAAGACTTTGGGTTTGGATGCCCTGTAGGCAACATCCTTCTGGGCCCGGATTTGCAGTTGCATGAGTTAGCAGAGTTGGGAATGTTACTAGCAAGGTGCAAATCTCATCATCAATCTATTGAAATAATTTGAAATACCTTTTATTCCGCCTTAGTTTTTTGGCTTCACAATTCCTTTGAATGCTTCCAGCCTTTCTTTGCGCTTTCCACTCAATCAACCAGAGAGCAAGAGACCTACATACCCCTTGTAAGGCCTTGAACTTGGCTATGAATTCAGTGTCCGAAGTGTATGGCAAGATATGGCAAGTATAGCCCGAAAAGAGGACCAAAAAAGTTATTTCGAAGTGACAACCTGTTCCTTCTTAGTATTTATGTGCCATTCCTTTCATGATCACCCGCCTTCAGAAGCGATTCACCCACCAATCGCAGCCGAGTGGCCATGAACCTCTGAAGGCGTCTTGCTCAAATGTGGCGGTGGTACCTCCGTTCCAATTCTCGAAAACGACATGCGCTGCTGCTAGGCAGCAACCTGTGCCTCAACAAAAATCTAAGCTTTAAAATGGGTCCGACGCACTTAGCTGGATGTTTTGCAGAATGTCTAGTGAGTCTAGTGGACACGGCAATTACAGTAATTCTAAAAACAAAATCCTGGCGTCGGATCCAAACGTTCAACATTTCAAGCCTCCCGGCTTTGTGTGCCAGGCTTGCCGGGTTCACAGCTGCCAAGCCTGTAGCCCATCCATTGTACTCTCAGCCAACCAGCCGCAGAATCGCCCAGTCTTTCTGCGGAACCGAATCCACATGGGTTGGTCCAAGAGCCCAGATTCCGCGGATCAGGCATTTTCTCAGGGGGTTCTCCGGGCAGATGCATCCACTAAGGGAAGAGAAACGCACCAGTCGAGAACCCCTCAAACAAAGCGAAATTTCCTGGACTAGTTCTTGTAGATCAATCAATTTCACCGCCAACTATATAAAAGGTGTCGTGTCCGATTATTACCAGAATTCTCGAAATCCAATCTGATCTGGGCAATGGACGCCGATGCTCAAAGGAGCTAAGTCAGCTAAGTTTCAGAAACAATCACGCTATCGCTGAAACGAAGGCTGTCTCATGCTTTCAAAGGATGAGACCCCCATCTCAGACCATGGGCCGAGCCATGGGCCAAGAGCTTGTAGGAGCCGACCTTGTCACAGAATTGACTTGGCTCAACCACTAACCACTGGTATGTTCCCCCGTAATTACCCTGACTACCTCCATACCCACCGGCCACTGGACCTACCAAAAATATCATATTTATATGTGTATATATATATAGATATACATATATATACAAAAAGATTCTGCCCAGCTGCAGTTCCTTCCGGCGATCAAATGCACCAGCACATTCCAACTTGGGAATATCTCGGAGTTGCAGGGCTTGGATAATCGGCTGCTGTCCCAATGCCTCTGTAAAGGCTCTTACCAAGCCCACCTGAGGATCGCCGCTTGAACAAGTGACTCGCCGCTTGAACAAGTGACAGTCTCATTTGCTCAGAAAAAAAGGTTGTGTTCAACGATTTATGATTTAAGACTTCCGGAATCCATTGGCTTCACTATATAACTTCTTGGGGATGGGATTTGAAGGGTGCAATTTGGACGTATCACTTGTTAAAACAAAGTCGCTCGGGTAGTGCAAAACTGGCAACAGACCTCTAAGCGTTCCATCAACCGAATTCAAGAGGGACGTGACCGGCGATCAACCCATGTCTTTTCCACCTGAAAGGATGAAAGGATGGGATAAATCCTTGGACATCGGCAACGTCATCCCAGTTGGAATGTGGCTCAGCGAGTTGCTCCAAGGCCATTGGATAAGAAATTTAACGTCTTTGGTCATTTTTGTTACTCTAAATCTGTTTTTTAAGCCGCGTCAAGACGATCGCGGTCAACCATGGATTCCTCCAAGGCCCAGCCTCTTTCAAACTCTCTCGTCGACCCCTAGAAGGAGCTGATTTGCTGCTCGGTACGGGGCGGGAGCGTGTCAACCTCCCCACCTAAGTCTGGCAAAACAAGGAAAGCGCCGTTTATGCCCATGATGTGCCAATGTTCACCTTCTCATCAAATTCTTCCATGTCTCCAAGTCAAAGTACGCAGGTATTTAGTTTCTACATATTTGTTCTATCCAAACGATGGCTTATGGTGAACCCATCCTGATCATCCTCATATCTATTTTGGACATTACCCAAGCGTTGTCTCGGAATCAAGAAAACACAAGACAACCCTTCAATTCGACACTACTCGCAATGCAACCTGTGGCCATCCCTAGATGCTGCCTGGTAGCACTTTCAAGTCGCCGTCGGAACAAATAACAGAGCATCGCACGTTCGATTTGACGTGCAGCTTCCTCTTGTTTTAGGCGTAGAAAGATGAGAGCGCACGTCTTCCTGAGATTTGGGATTCGTCATGGCCAAAACGGAGAAATCAGCTGGGTAAATGACTTGAGTCTCCCATACCCCTCGCATCTTGCAGATGGACTTTGCACGGATGATCAGTTCATTGTTACGCCCTGCACAGGAAAGAAAATGGAAAGAAACAGTCGCACAATTATAGAATGATCACCTCGCTTAATTTTCAAACCACCGTAGTAGGGAACTGGATGTCTCCCAGTTCGTAGCTGGACCAAACGTGGCACCCGTAAAGCCAAGCATCATGAACTCAATAAAGTCTCCCAACATGTAACATGCAGCACCAACAATGAAGCACCAGGCACCAAGGATTTCCATACCCTCCTTGCAGCCCTGATTGGGCATGAAACACACCTCAGTTTTGCGTCACAGGCATTCTTTGGCATTCAGGTTGTCCGATAAGTCTGAGAAATGTCACAAATCATTCATTGTCTGTTCTTGCCATGTTGGAATCTGTGGCTAACATCATCGCTGCTGTCTTTCTCTCAACGTGACACCCTTGCAGTGATCTCACATACGCTGGCAAATGGGGAATTCTGGCAAAATCTTGGAAAAATCCGGAACCAAATGGTGGATTCTGGTTCAGAACCTGCGAATGAGAAATTCTCAGAACCTTCCACATCCGTTACAGTGTAAGCAAAACTCTTCGGAACCTCTTGGAACCTCGAACACCCTTCCATGACAGAAAGCAAAGCTGTCTTACCCCGTATTTTCCCCGTCAAATGGTTTTCTCGTTCCAAGTCGACTGTGGGAATAGTTCGACCATCCAGGCAGTCAGCATTATTCTATTTAATAGTATGCTTGCAAACATCATAAGCCAGTGGCAACAAGTGTTCCGGATGCGTCTTATGGGCTTGCTGGAAAAGATCTATTCATGAAAGGTATGTTCGGATATGCTGTGCTTAGATGTTCAATCTGTCTTGAAAGGCACTTACATGTTTGGATGTGTTTGGAAATTGTCCATGGAAGATCCCATTCCTTAGTCTTTGAGGGAACAAGAATCTCCAAGCCCAGCTGATCCCTGCCACGAGCACCGAACCCATGACGAACAAAATCCCGCCGAGCTCGTAGATGCCACAAGTGGCCACAGCCCAATGAGCAAAGGTGCGACCCGAAGAGTTCAGGGACAAAGCATTCAGAAATGTTGCAAACCTTGGTTTAACTTGGTTTAACTATGTTTATATAACTGGTTCAAACCAAGGTCAACTCAGCTCTGGTCGTTTGGAGTTGGGGTACAGTATCCTGTGCCCGCTTGGAATCCCAGGATTCCAAATCGTGGCACAACGAAACTGGGCACGCAGTCGGATGGCATGGCTGGACACTTAGAATCGGGAAACAACAAAAGCACAGTACAACATCAATGACAAACCATTTCTACCCTCATCATCATCATCATCATCATCATCATAACACTGGTCGTCTTGCCGTCCTTCATGGTGCATTCTTTGGGTTTTTTATCCGTTGGACCCAGGACCAAGGCATTCCAAGGCCTTCCAAGGCCTTCAAGAGGTTGCTGACGAGAAACACAAAAATGATGGATCCAATGATAAACATCCAAATGGCAGCATACAACACGTCTTCATCTTGCATCACTTCGGAGGGTACTCTCGAACTGACCATCTGTGGATGCTGAAAGTAGAAGGTGCCAATGAGAAAGATCAATCCGCCGGTGAGGTACAACAGACGTTCGGCCCGAGCACTCACAACCACGGGAGCGTCAGGTGGCAATGTCGAAGATGGCTCACTTCCCAGGAATTCCTGGCCATCTTCAATGCAGAAAAAAAGAGTACTCAAAAAAATCCAAACCTCGTGAAGTGTTTTTAAAAAAATGCATATTTAGAACAGAATATGACAAGGCTAGACCATCCTCTATATATCGATCTTCCAAGAAAAAAGTGGGCTGAAAAAAAAGACAATTGGCAACAGCAAGGTGACTAGTGACAATGACAATGGTATACAATAAGAAATAGATGGCAATATCAACTGCCAAGCTTCGTACCCCTGGGTCAGGGTCTTAGGACTTGGCAGCTTCAGACCTGGCACCAGTCTGTGAATTGGGGGGGCATTTCACATTGTTCAAAAAGTCGATGAAATATGATCATATAATATAATTATATATAATATACTATTCCAATCCTTAGCCACTGGGAAAAAAGGCATCCCCAGAAAACCCGGCCGGCGAAAGACCAGCCGAGGCGCCACAGGTGAGCATGTCTTCCAGTAAATCCAGACCAGAGATGGCTGCCAAGAGAGCTGATCCAATGATGAAAAGTGTGCAGCCAAAATCCACGGCCCACTTTTGAACCACTGAGGTTTCCATGATGCGTGGGCGGTTCACAATGTTCACCTGGAGATTTGGTGAAGTTCATGGCTGGTGGATTGCCATTCAAAATCCCCACATACTGAAGCCACTCCTGAAGCATTTCAGCAAATCTGCCGCATCCCCAGAAATGCCGTGGAATTTTCCCATCGTTTTTTCGGCACAGCAAATCGGTGACCGAGGTGCCTGAACCTGGCCAGTAGCGACTTTGTCGATCCCATTGGCTGCAAAGGAACGATTTAAGGCATGGGAGATGGTTTGCACAGATGGCAAGGAGGACTGCCTGGAGGATCTGGAGGGTTTGAAAACCCCTCGTTTTCCCATCTGTCGTTCTGCTCGGTTTCCTACTATGGCTTATTATCATCTGCATTAAACCAGCAGCAGTAGAATCTGCTAGAATACCTAATCAACAGGGCTATCTTTCATGATTTTCCATCTACATCATCTACCAAATGGAGGTTCCCCACCCATGTTTCGGCGCCGGACGCCAGGCGGCAAGGCAGTGATGTTATTCCCATCGCGTGGATAGATGTTCACATCGAAGAGCATCGCTTCATCGAGGCTGCACGAGGTGGTCTTTCTCCACTGGAAATGCCTGGTTTTAGGAGGTTTTAGGAGTGGCTCTTCACAGAGAAAAACACCATGAGTTGGATGTGAGACACAAAAAAAATATCAAAAAAACATGGTTTCCTGTATTTTGTTGCCTGACCCAATCCACTGATGAGGGGGAAAACAACCGGTGTCACTATGGCTCTGGGCCAACTGTCGAAACCTGAAAATTTTAAGCGGGACAATAAAATAATCCAGTGGTTCATAATCATTGTCCTTATTATTTCACCGCCATAAGGTACCAAATCCAAATATCATACTATGTTGAATATATATATATATATATATTGTGGGCATATATATATATACATGATAATGTGTGTGGGTGTGTCCTATCATATCCCTCTTCTATCCCTATTATATATCCAGTATTATCCCTATATAACTCCATGTCGATGATTGATCATGACTCATATCCCCATGGCTGCGCAGTCACATGTCGCTGCGCAGTTTCACCGACAAGTGGCGTGTGATGCGGCTTGATTCGATTGCTCTGGTCCGAAGCTAAGGCGCCTCACAGGCTAAATGGTGATGTCGATGTTCATCCATGATGATCATGGTATGTATGATGTTTATTGCATATAACGAATTATTATGTATATATGACTATATATATATACATAACGGGAATGAAAATTATCAAACCCAGAACCAATCAAAGGACATACATTCCATCGCATTACATTCGATTGCATTACACTTAATGATATACATTGCATTGCATTAGATTGCATTACATCGCATTGCATTACATTACACTGCATTGCATTACACTGCATTGCATTACATGCATACAAATATATGCATACATATACATGTATACATACATATACAGTATACACATAAAATCACACATACATAGACATGGACTTGGACATATCCAGTACATATATATATATTCCACTAGAGACAAACACAAATACAAATACACACACATCATGTATGTATATATATATGCATACAGATCTATATGGCATATGGATGGTGATAAGGTATCACCTCCAAGCGGGTTCATCTGCTTTGACCCTTGGACTGGTCCTCATTTGAGATGCCCCGCCTGTAAAGTTGTTCTCAAGTTGCCTACAGCACACAGAATGCAAAGGACATTTGGCAAAAACAGCATACGCTGCAGTCAAATGATGGACACGGGTCATCCCTTTTCAATGCATTTTTAGATGCAAAACGCTTGACCCACACGTGTGCCAATACCTCAAATACTGAAATAGCTGCAAATCCGAGATTTCGCCTCCATGGTCCCACCTCATGCACCAAGAAAACAGAAATTCAAAGCCCCTAAAATGTCTAAAATCTCAAGCTGGATTTCGCGACAGGGTACTCAAAAAGGTCTCCTTTGTTGGAAGTCATCACTTTGTCCACATCAATGTTCTCCACCACAAAAGTGAAGGATACACTTGCCTGCGAGCTCTTAATGGGCAAAAAAAGGCATGATCCCACCAGGAACAGCACGTTGCAGGTAAAGCTCAGCAGGACATAGTAGATGGGGAAGGCAATGCTCCAGAAGGGCTTTTTGGAAACATCCGTCCGCCCGGGGTTTTTGCTGGATTCTCTGTTGGATCCAATGCAATGTTGAATGAGCAACGGCAGCACCGATTCCCGTGGACGCTCCAGGACCAAATGGACCATCAGAAAGAGGGCACACGTCAACGATGTCGGTATGTGTATTGGTGGTTCGTAGTGTGATATATTTATACATGCAAGTACGTTGTATTGGTATGTGTATATACACACATGTATTAAAATGTATGTATAATATATATATATATATAGTATATACATACATGTACTACACGTAATCGTGTGAACCATCTTTGGCAATGCGGCCCCTCGAATGTCAATTGTTTTTTGACAGTGTTGTTGATTCCATTTGATAGGGCCGTGTGTCCGCTGACAACACCGAATCTCAATTCTTAGTGGATTGTAGAACTTCCTTGTGCTGATTTCAGCAATTATCTGTTGCACCATGTTGCACCACAAAAGCATGTCTGTTTCAGATTCCAGCTGATACAGCACGCACCTGCACTAGTTCTGCTAGTGATAAGTTGAAGAAAAGATGTTGTATTCACTGGGTCGGTGTGAGGGAAAACCTCTAGGAACCCATCAAAATCTCGTGATTTACAGTACCTCCCATTCTATAACTATGGCTTGGTGTCCTCCAAAATGTAAAAATTCAATCCAGTCTGGGATTGAAAAACACCTGGCATCGACATGGCATCATGAAGCTTCAGCTGCGACGGACGAGCAAATCCTACATGGCATTGCTCTTCCCCCAAAACAGGATCCGAAGAATTTGAAGGAAAAACCAAATCCATTTCCAATCATTGCTACTTGGATTGATTTCCTGTCTGGTTTACACCTACTAGGGCATGCGACGCGATTCAAGTGCTGCCAGATATTTCCAGTCATGTTGGGAAACTCTTAGTAGCTCCTTGGCTCCCGAGTAAAGAACATGGATAGCCCTACCTCGGCTCCCTCCTGACCACTGGATAGTAAATCAACCACTTCCATAACCTCTACACAACCATGACCAATCACCCACCCACAACGCATCCAATGCATCCTGGGAAGCTCACAGGCAGAGGCCCTATGCTGCTCTCTTTGGCATAGTCCTGGACATAGCGAGCATGTAGCAACTCCCCAAAAAAAACAAGAAAATAGGAAAAGTATGGAAAAGTAAGTTACTATTGACAACTACTCTAATAAGATTTCACTGTCATTGGATCCATTTCTGGAGCGAGGCGTGCATGTTGTGATGTGCCTGCAAGGTTTTTCGATCTTTTGGGGGTAGGGTGAATCACTGCCACGATCTGCGGCTCCTTGATGCCTTCGCCTCTCGTTGGTAGGGGCCTGGTGAGCAACTTCGGGTTCTGCAGGTTTCAAGCAACACTGAAGTGGCCGACGGTGCCGGCCTCTGATCTTACTTACTTATTAATACGATTTCCGATTTCCATAATAGCAGTGTCAACGAAACACCGAGCTGGTGACTGCTGAAGAAGACTGCTGACATGGTCCCTCAAGGAGAAAATGGACAAAGCATCCTGCCGATCCAATCGCAAGGGGTTCAGTTTCCAGTATTGACAAAATGGCAAGTTTGACCGTAACAAGTCCAATCTGACAAGAAAAGTGACTACAATGGTGGCTCCGGTTCTCTCTAGACTCTCAACTCTTAACTTCACAAATGATTTGGCTCGAACTGTGACTTGTATCAACAAAAGTCACCGCAACAACCTCCGAACAAACCGAAGGACATCGAAGTTTGCGAGCACTTCGTGACCACTTCGTGCAGCCCGGTCCCACATGTCATCGAGCCCCGCATCGGCACCTCATCTTCTCAGCAACAGCAAACAGAAAAGGCCAACAGCAACCGCAACAAATGACAAAGCCAAAGATAAGAGCGAAGATAAGGATGAAGATGAGGATGAAGATGAGGGCGGATATAGGGATGAAGATAATCAATCAATGTAAAATGTAACAATAAACAAGACTGGGGCAAACACCAGACACAAACAAACATTGATGAGCAAAACATCCAAGAACTTCAGATTGCGCGGATCTTGTTTCCAGCAATTTGATGCTGTTTGATTGTGGACCTTAGACTCAGACTGTTGTTACAATCTGCAATTCCCATCTGCTCTTTCTACGTGTCTTTTGTGTTGGTTTTCTTCATCCTTTCACCGAAAGTTGTTTCCTATGTTCCTGTGCCTGTGTTTTTTGTCGTTGTGACTTGTCACTGTCTGTGTCTGTGTTGGTGTTGTTGTTGTTGTTGCTGTTGCTGTTGCTGTTGCTGTTGCTGTTCATGGTGCTTGTGTCATGTGTCATTAGCAGCATTGTTCATCTCAATGTTGTTGGCAAAGTCAAAGTTCAGGTTGCAGCCATCCTCGGGGTTATTGCTGAACTTATTCTGATTGTTGTTATCATGGCCCTGTCAGGTACCAATACTTTTCAAAAAACAAAGCGTAGCAGCCATGGTGGAGGTTCGCTTCATTGATCTCAGTCAACCAGCCAGACCTAAAGCATACTTCTTTGGCAAGATTCGGCAAAATGTTCCAATGAGGAAGCATGGAGATGCATGGAGATCAGTAAACCGCCCATCGACATCCAAATTACACCTTCCTGGGATCACCGGACCATCACTTCCAGTGACAGGACGACTTGTGTCTGGTCGACCTTGGTTAGGATAAGGTCAACCCACAGCTCAGTCTTGCGAAACAATTCTTTACTTGGTTCCTGGCTTCTGTTGCCACCATCCTCATGAATCACCGCTCGGAAAGTGCACAACCGTCGGAAGCTGTTTTTATGAGTGAGCCATCTGGGAACAGGTGCATCGTTGTGTCGCATACAATGATAGGATTGTCCCAAAGAGCCACCCTGAAATAGACAAACTCATGACAAAAGTAGACAGTCCTGAAATGCTAGACAAACAATTTTTACCTCTTGACATCCCCGGTGTTTGTACCTTGGGCGAAAGGCCATTCGGTGTGCGCCTCAAATTGAAAATCACATCAAAGCAAACTCACACAGCGCTGAGGGTACGCCATCACCGCCATTGCAGTGGCGTCTCCCCATCTTCACCAGCATTGCAAATCTCCAACGTCTTACCAACACCAGCATTATGAATGCATTTGTGTTACCATCGAAATAATAATAATAATAATCATCATCATCATCATCATCATTAGTAAGACAAAAGCAGCTGTGCCATGCACAAACACAAGAAGAACATCAGTCCTGACAAGCTGTGCCAAACGTTTCCTCGGCAGTCTAGGCCCTGGACAAGGATGCCTCTGCAACCAATTTCGCCTTAGGGTACGACATCCTCCCAAAAGAGGGAGGAATTCCTCAGCTCATTTTATTTGAGAACCCGACCTGAAACTGACTCTACCCGCAAAATATTGCAATGGCAAATCCATGCAATTCCCCTGTATTTTATGCTTACGTATTTTGAATTTTGAGAGATCATCTATGGATGCGGGGGTTCCGTTGCCAGGTCAGATTGCCAAATATCCCTCCCATTGACAGATGGGGCTCCAGCAGATTTGCTGCGTTGCGGCCGAAAGGTTCCGGCGAAGAGAGTTGTCTGTGCCGAAACGTGCCACAAAAATGGAAATTGTCAGCTTATTGTACGGTTGTTTCGAACAAGCTGAGAATTTTCACTATTGCTGGTGAATCTTAGTTTGTTATCCTTATTACAAGGAAATCTAACTGAAAAGTACACCAAGACTCACTTGCTGCTGCGGTTTTGAATTGTGGAAAAAAAAACTGAAAGCATGTCAAAAGACACAACCATTTTTTCACCGTGGCGATACGCAAAAAGGCCTTTCATGGTCATCCTAATCTTCATGCCCACCATCATCCTATAGTCATAGTCGCGAACATCATCATCATCATCATCATCATCATGACAAGCGTGGTACGGGACAAGACATCAGGCTGTGGCGATGGGGTTCCAGATTTTGAGACAACTCCCATACGTTCCATAGATGGAACCCTCGGTTTCTTGCCTTTTTCTGCCCAAACGGATCGGACCGATCCTTACCAGAATGTGGCTGTGGACTTTTTGAGCTACTGAAGTGATCAAGTCAAAATACCCTCTGGTAATTTAACATAACTATGGGAAATCACCATTTTCAATAGGAAAATCCACTATAAATGGTGATTTTCCATAGCTATGTTAAATTACCAGAGGGTAGATCAAAAATGATCAAAATATCTTTTGCATTACAGTACTTGACTTTGTCCTGTGAAGCAAACTTTCAGGTGCCCTCACAGTGTCAAAGCCCAGGTGCAACGCTTAGTGTTGACGGCTTTTTTGAGGCCAGCGCAAAGCCAGGAGGGAGCTGACCCAACTGATCCATGATGCAAGGAGGTTATAGTGACTTTAAGATACTTTGAATGGGTGTGCAATTCTTGCTACTGCATGGCTGAAAAATGCTGAAAACGTCATTTGTCGGATGAACTTCCTTGGGAACGTATTTGCCGCAGCCATGTGACATAGAATCTGGGAACTTGCATTGTCAAATGGACTTGTTGTGCTGTCTTCACATTTATCTGCTTCAGGCACAAGAAAAGCTTCACACATGAAAGCCACACATGTATGCCCGGCAAGGAACCAAGATGGAAACACAAAGTGATATGATAGTTTTTACTGTGCCAGGTTGCCAAGTACAAGTACCGTGCAAAGAATCGATAAAGGCGGCAATTCTTCCCCAGATGCAGCGGACGTTTCCGTGCCAAAAACAGCGACACTTCGACCGCATACTGAACTTTTTGAAGAATCTGTGAGACACGGCAGATTTCAGGGAAATGAACCGATGACCAGCTGCATTTTGCAGTATCCACGGCCCCTCAAACCTGTCATGTGGGGATCACAGTATCAACTGGCCAAGATTTCGAAGCTTCAAGTTCTTTGCTTCCCTTCGGGCTGTGTATCGCAGCCCGTGTGTGAACTGGGCTACACACGCAGAAAAACTGGTGTTGCAAAGAGTTTGAATGTTTGATCTTGAATCACTTTAGCTCGCTCTCCCAGCAGGCTTGGATTGGACGTGCAATACCTGCTCAAAAACAAATGTGGATAGTACCCCTGTACCGGGTCTAAACATGGCTGGTTTGGCAGATGGAGTTTCTTCGTAGGAGACTGCCTGAGCAAATTGCAAGAATCAGGAAAACATTCAGCAGTATACAAAGCATGCAAATTCCTGAACCAATGGAAACAGCAAGGAAAATCAAAATTTTGCCGGAACAGCATTAAAGAAGTCTTCATAGTCAATTACTCTCTCGTGTTGCTGAATAAACCATGACTCGTTCTTATCTGTTCTTTATGCGAGAAAAGCATGCCTCTGGGCTGGAAAAGAAGTTTTGAAGGCCCTTCTCGTCCAGGAACTCACTCCTCAGTGATGCAACCGACAGACTATGCTGGATGTGTAACTAAAACCCTCCAGACACTGCAAAAGCATGCAAAATGCCAGGTATGATACCTGTTTGTTGATACCTGTTTGTCTAGTCCAAAAACTGGGTGTCTGACTTCAAAACTCGTGTCACCTCGTTGTTTCCAATGCAGGCAGAAGGCAGGTGGCACGGCAGCTGCAGCTGAAATGGCGTTGGGTGCCCCTCACATACTCTCCAGTTGCGCTGAGTCGTGCTTTGTCACTGAACCTGAGGCCAGAAATGAGATCCTGCATGATTTTGGAACATGCTATGGATAAATATGCATCATGTTTAATACATTGCAAACAAAATTATAACTTTAACCCATCCTCAATATTGCAACAAAATGCAATATATATATATATATGGGTGGTATAATACCATCCCCAAATGATAGGTTTATCATATACTACATTATATGCTCAACCTTGTATCTGTTTGCCGAAAATGTCCAGCAAGGAAACACATTCAGGTTCCCGAGGTTCCCTGACGGGTTGACTCGCGGGGCTTTTGAGGCCTTTCCACCCTGCAACAGGGCAATGGTGTGCTGCGTCCAAAGCCTCGCTACCTGCCCTTCTGCAAAACCAGGTCAGCTAAAAAGGCAATCACAGAATGTTGGACAGTCCTAAAAGCGTGAGACAGAAGCTAAGTTACTTCCACCTTCTCTTTTTGCATATAGCCTAGCAGATTAAGTGCATGTCTTCTCTTGTTTGGAGGCAAATTATGAAAAACAGAAAACAACAAAAAAGAAACATTTGCACAACTGCCTTGGGAGCTACATCCCAGACGGATGGAGGACTTCTGTACCTCAGGCATCAAGAACTGCAGTTGTCGCGTGGCCTCTCCTATGACCTGAAACCATAGGGCGTATTGGACGCCTTAGATGACCGTCAACAGATTCGCAAAGGGCGTATTGGTGTTGGGTTTCTTGGTGCAAAGAACCCATTCCGTGTCTTGTGCGCTTGCACCTGACCACAACTGACCACAACTAGGGCAAACACCCTGCCCCTCTTTTCTCCGGTACCTGCTGCTGGACCTCGCACAACAGGTTCCAAGTCAGCAGGATGTTATGGTTTGATATGACCCACTAGCAGACCCCAGACTTCAAGGGATACTGTCGCTGGCTGCTGTGACACCCGCCTGCATTCGGGCTGCCAATTCTTCTGCAGTCGGCAGGATTGGCCTGGCACTGCTGATGCGAATCGATAGTGTGATCTGTGTTTGAAGGCATGTGTTGGCACACAAATAGAGAAATGCAGATAGATGATATCATAGGCATTCTAGACGATGATATCATATCCGGATTGTGGTCCTGGTATTGCGATTGCATGCTATACACGTTGAAGAGAATGACCCTGTCGAATCAAGAGAATGACCCTGTCGAATCTTCGAACTCAAACATGTTTGTCTCTGCATTACATTCTGGCCCGCGGCTCCAACTCGCTGGAGTCACCCAAGGTGTTGCCACTCTTGATTGCGCACATAGTCATCATAGCGCACAATCTGCATGGGGTCTTCATGTAGAAACAGTGAGTTTTCGTCTTGACGCATCTTTTACACCTCCCCTCACCCTATCGTCTTGTAGTGATGTAAATTCAGCTACAGTACAATAAGTTCAGGTATTCAGATCTCGATTCTATGTAAAAAGCGACATTGCGTCCACGTGTTTGCCTTGACATCTACATTCTACATGTTCTAGGGATGGAAAAAGGTGTGAAGCAACTGGTGGTTGTGAAGATTGTGAAGATTGTGAAGATTGTGAAGATTGTGAAGATTGTGAAGATTGTGAAGATTGTGAACATCGCAAGCCTCCTGTCCTGCTGTGCCAGGTTCGCCCATGTACTGGTGTACAATGATCACCTCAACTTTGAGTCGAGGGCTTTGGTCCATGGGGGTTGGGCTTAAAACCTGGAGAGTGAGGCATATTCTCACTCTCAAGTGCCTGCATCTGCCCGCGAGGTTGCTAGGATTCCACGCCCCTGCATTTCTTTCTTCCACGGGAACTTGCTGCGAAAAGACTACTTCCCTGCCAAATTTCAGGACTTTCGTCTGATCAAATGTCAAAACAGCGCCTAGACTTCACAGAAAAAGAAATGTTTGCTGTTGATTCTCCAGAATCTTGCACCATTGGCATCCAAAGCATAAGGTACATTCTCAGGTCCTCAGGTCCCCAGGTCGGACCTCTTTTCGAAGTCGCTTTGAGGTGTTGAGAACGTCACCAATGGGGCGGCTGGCACGGCGGCTGGCGCGGCTGGCACGGCGGCCACAGCGCCTGCCTGAGATCCGAAAATGAGGACCCAAGAATCCTCCATCCATGGATCCTTTCCACTGGGTAAACCTGGTTTTAGGGTACCCCAATTTCTAAGAAACACCAGAAACACCCAAATGACTTATATATAGAATGAATTAAAATGATAGAATCCCCTGAACAGACTTAGGATGTGCTGCCTGAGCAGTTGGTGGCAGCGCAAACATGGGACAAGATCTCTCGCCGTGGCCTGGAGGACACTGAAGGTTTGAGGATCATATGGAGGTTTCCTAGAGAGATACCCATGGGTACCCCCACATCATCCATTTATAAATCGGATTTTCCATTCTAAACCATCGGTACCCCACCATTTCACCAAACCCCATATAAGACGTTGATATCGTGGATACCTTATTTCACAGTGCACTGCCCGATGACTGCATCCATTCTGCAAAGATAAAAAAACGTCTTGCCTTCCCAATGTTTGTTCCCTAGCATTCCCTAGCCCAGCTCATCCCAACTCCACATTGTCACATCCACCTCTTTGCGTGGCCGTGGTGACAAAATATGTCCAGTCGCTGAGATTCAGGTCTTCGGGAAATCAGGAAATGTGGCTTTCAGAGTTTGAACAGGGAAGGTTTCGCGAAATGTCCTGAGTTAACCATCACTTCTGAGTTTAACCAGCTCTCGCCGCTCGCCAAGTACTGAGTTTTCAGCACTTGAACCGACAACTTGCTGAAAGGCAATTGCTCAAAAAACGGCCCAATATAAAGGGGGCTTCAAGCCGACTTGCGCGGCAGCCCTTCTGGTTGATGTATATGCCCCTGGTTGGTGGTTACATCATTACATACATTCCATATGCAGCTGTGATCAAATCTTGCATGCGAGTTGGAGCGTCATCCCAGTTTATAACCCTGGTGAGGAATAAGTAGGGCGCCAAGTCATAGGGGTCTCCGCACTAAAAATCTATTACACTTATAGTCCTTGTAGTGTTACTTACCAGCTCCTAACCCATCGAGAAACTGCAGCTTATGCCTTATGCATTGCTTGACGCTACCAATCCCATACACACATGCAAAAAAAAACTAAGATCACTTGGTGACTGGATTGACTGGATTGACTGGATGGGATGATCGCATGTTGTTAATATAGTTAACTAATGTTAACTAACTATAAGTCCAAAAATTATGTAAGAATTATCCAGCATTTATCCTCAATGACTTGATCTGTGGATGATAAATAATAACTAGAAAATTATTCTATCTCTTTGATATTTGGAGAATTATCCTCCATGTATTCTCCCAATTATAGTAATCATCCTCCAGTAGCTGCAAGAACCACGCCCTTTTAGGTGATGCCTTGCAGCTGCCAGAGGCTCAGCCTGTGGCCCCGAGACAGGGAGGCACCCGTTGGGAAAACCCACGGTTAACGAATGTAGGGATTGAACCCACCACGGGTTCACAGAAAATAAGCAACAAGCATGGAATAGATATAACATGCTATCACCAAAACGTGGAGGAATCTAAGTAAGATTATATAAGTAAGCACAGTAAGCACGGAAAAGATCCCTTTGAAGCCTTTGGATTGAAACAGTTCTCAGCTGTGCCTCCCTTCTGTGTGGCCAACTCAGTGCCAGATGGCAGCCAGTCACAAGCAAAGTTCTCGCCGTGGCAAAGGGTGAGACTCTCGAGTCAAACGCACACAAGACATGGAACTTGGCTAAACCTGTAGCTGCTTATCAAGTCGATTCATGTAGTAGTGAAACATAGTGAAACTGTTTTTGATATATGTTTTAATTATTAATTTCCTGCATTTCGTTCCCCTTTTGCACGACGACCTGCAGGCCTTAAGCCAGCTTGTAAAAGAAACAAAACCACCAACAGCCTAACGCTGCCGCAGTGGTCACGGATGGTCACAACGTGGGAAGGGGCGCCGGGTGCTAGTGGAGTTTCACTCCTCAAATGTACATGATCAGCGCCTTCTTCTCATCATCACCCTTTGACCTGCCAGCGATTTCGCAAAGTCCGATGGAAGGCTCCAGCTGCTTAAATCCTCCATCAACATTTCCCTGAATTTTGGGCCCGTATCTCTGCCACAGGGCGCACCCCTGATTGGCCCAAATGATCACCAGAACGATGATGGCCTGGCATTGCATAGGCACTCAATAGTTTTTCAACATCCATATGTATCTACATTTACATCTACATCTACATATGTATATACATCTACATATGTAAATACATATACATCTACATATGTATTTACATCAATTTATATATATATATATACATCTACATCTACATATGTATATACATCAACATCTACATCTACATATGTATCTACATCTACATCTACATATGTATATACATCTACACCTACATCTACATTTGTATATACATCTACATCTACATCTACATCTACATATGTATCTACATCCACATCTACATGTGTATCTACATCTACATCTACATATGTATCTACATCTACATCTACATATATATATATATATGTATATATGTATATATGTATATATGTATATATGTATATATGTATATATGTATATATGTATATACATTTACGTCTACATATATATATATGTATATATGTATATATGTATTTGCATCGATATATATATATATATGTTTACATCTACATCTACATTTACATATGTAAATACATCTACATCTACATCTACATCTACATATGTATAAACATTTACATATGCATATACATTTACATCTACATATATATATATTTATTTATGTGTTTACATCGATATATATATATATATATTTACATCTACATATGTGTATACATCTACATCTACATCTACATATGTATCTACATCTACATCTACATATGTTTATACATCTACATCTACATCTACAAATGTAAATACATCTACATCTACATATGTATATACATCTACATATGTATATAAATCTACATCTACATATATATATATGTATATGTATTTACATCGATATATATTTATATACATAATACATATGTATATATATACATATATATATATATACACATATCAATATATATATATATACATATGTATACAAATACATATATAATATGTATACATGTATACATGTATACATGTATACAAACATATATATATACATATGTATATACGGACATAAGAACCATTGAATTTCAGGAAAGCCTTCCAAATATCAGTCTTTTCTACAATTATGTAATGCCTAGTCAAATCAAAGGTGCAACGTCTCCAGTGGCCAAAGTTGAGCCTGGGTCAAAATCATGACCCGAAAAATGGATGGTTGAAAACTGAACAATCAAACCAAAGAATGGATGGTTTTGATAGTTACTGATAGTTGCATTGGTTTCACCATCTGAAAATGACCAGTTTTGGTGGATCCCCATGTGCCGGCCTCCACTTGTACCATCTGCGGTAAGACAAACATCCGGTGATTGGCAAATTTAACCAACAAGGATTGAACATAATTTCACCCCATAAATGTGGACCAACAATAGGCATTTCCCCTCCATCCCCGGTGCTGCAGGTTTCACTAGGTGCCAACTTTCCACCTGATCTCCGACCCCAAACCTTTCAGTGGGTTTTTGGCGCTGGGAAACCCGGCCACAACAATGACCAGCAATATCCACCTCAGAAAGTATTTCTAGAATCACCCACTCTTTCTCTCTCTCTCTCTCTCTCTCAAAAGCGCTCAGGAAAAGAGTGGAAAATTATTGATTCAGATCCAATTATAATTACAAGGCTGCAGCGTCTTCCAGGCTGCAACTCGAACGACGTAATTGTTCACCAACTTGGCACTTTTGAAAATGGAAAAGTGCCGCAGTGATCCCCAACTGGAGGTCCGCATCCAATCATGCATGGCTCTGACCAGCAATCAGAGCTGGATGGAAATTCATCAACCCTGGACAATTCATGGTTGTGAAAAATCACCCACCTGGCCCATCTCACCCATTTTCCCCATCATTTAATTGTCATTTCGGGGATACCCCCAGTTCCCCACACACCGGGAAGTTTCCTAAAATGTGAGTACCCCTACAGCATCCGTTTATAAATCGGACTTTCCATTATAAACCATCCAGCTATTGGGGTACCGCCATTTTACGGAAACCTCCGACCTTAAAATCCTGAGGCATCCCTACTTCTTGTAATTGCCAGACTGCTCCCGACCGTCCTGATAGGGCGGGGCCTCGGTTGTCCGGACTGGTGGAGAGTTTGAGAAATATAGACAATACTGTATTCTCTGTTATGTAAATAATTTGTGTGTATATGTGTTACATATATATATATATATATGTAAACTTATTTATATATATATATGTGTAAATTAATATATATATATATATATGTATATATATAAATGTAAATTAATATATATGTAAATTAATATATATATATATATATATATATAAATATATATATATATATGTAAATTTATAAATATATATATATATATATATTCATATACATATGCATGCATACATAAATATATGCAAATATTATTTATATAATCGAAGGAAGTTTAGAAGTCAAACTTCCGA
>Ga0126342_10004468_pt1:0-10000 | contig 23920 bp, 23 predicted proteins | sample Cyp1metagenome_FD_92528 | JGI IMG/M metagenome (GOLD analysis project Ga0126342, IMG submission 92528) | Coral microbial communities from Lord Howe Island, Old Settlement Bay, Australia - Cyphastrea 1 metagenome | ecosystem: Host-associated > Invertebrates > Cnidaria > Coral ...
ACCCATCATCCGGCCCCACATAGAAACCCACGAGATCAGGATTCGATTGATCAAGGACTTCTATATAGGTATCGCCATCGGGAGTACGAATCATATGCTCATGCCCAGCTATATGCCCCAAAACCAATCTGGTATGCACCACTTGAGGAGGCCCTTCTCCGTAATCATGGTAAACTAAAGAGCCGGCTGGAAAAGCCATACTATCCAGTCAATGCCAGACCACGAGCTGTGCCGTAAACCCCTTTGCTCTTTCCTTTCACCCCAATTTGAAATTCACGATCGGTTCCAGTCTTGGAGTCTTTCAATGATACTTTCAGCACCAAGGCCACGTTGCTAAGAAGTACAACCAAGGTAATACAAAGCACCAATCCAACAATCCAAAATGGGAATCCGCTATTTTGAGATGCAGGAGCGCTGTAGGGTTCTACCTTACACACACAATTGCAGGCAGGAGGCTCGATCTTTTCAGAGAAGGACAGCCCACGCGCCCAGTAGCCGACAACAAAAGCCGCCGCTCCAACAGCACTGGCTGAAGTGTCCATTGCCAGCCTACCCACTAAGATGCCTTGAGGTTGAAGACGGCCACATTCGGTCACCTGGTTCGAAGGCCCCGGACAAAAACCTGCAAGCAGAACGAATATATCTATGTCATTATAATTTGCCCAGAATCCATTGATACACCGGACACCAACAAAAGTGGTAAACTAGGATCGGATCAAGTGTGGTCCACACAATCGGATCCTTTTGGATGATCACTCCCCCAGTTTGGCAAAACCAACAATAAGCCATCCCAGTAACCACCCGTTTTGGGTCATTTCACATCTCAGAAACAGGGGTATAGCCCATAATAAACTACAACTTGGGGGCTGTTTGATTTTTGAACATACCTTGCAAGGTGGTGCCCAAAAGTTATGTTGGTTGGTTTAGGTTCACCCCATGAACTAGCTCGGTATATCTACCATAAACCCTAGTGAATCTAGTTGTTTCAACCAACTAAGCCATTGAAACTGAGGGCCCTGCCTACTTTGGATGGTTCAAACCCAACAAAATAATGGGATGTTTACTACCTATCAACTGGTGCAGGATTTCGCTGGCCCATCCATAGTAGTACTAACCGTGGTTCTTAACCGCACTAAGGTGGCTGATCCTCCTGGAGGACATTTTGGTCTCAGCACCCAGCTGCCACTCAGGGTGTCGCCTGATCCGAAAAGTGCGTCGATCATCAGTGCTATTTTGCCACAATATGTGGGAATGCATAGATTTAGTACATATATATATATATAAATGTATAATATATATATATAAACATGTATATATATATATGTATATATGTATATATGTATATATGTATATATGTGTATGTATATATATATATATATATATACATGTTTATATATACAAATATACACATTTATCTATTTAAATGTACATATATATATAGATAGATAGATCGATAGATAGATAGATAGATAGAGACAGATATATATCTCGCAGTGGTTGGTCGGTGGGTCTTTCAATCATCCCGACTGTGGCACATTTCTGAGCGTAAACGACCATAGTCCGATGGATTCTGTTGCTTCTATCCACCTTTGTAGATGCTATTCACATCTTTGCAGGCTTTACACCATTTTTTCGATCATATCACTCATCTGCCTATATAATTTTGTTGGTTAACCCCCTATCTTTTGTTCCAACATTTTTGCCCATTCTGGGTGGTGATCTCATGGTTGAGTCGTTTTTCCCACAGCCAAAAAACGAAATTCTTTTTGTGGGATATGAGACATTCGCACATCTTTCAAAATAAACTCGAATTGAATCCATCGAAACACACTGTTTTAAACAAGCGTTGCGCAATTCTTATCAATCTATATCCATAAACCATAACCCAAAGATCGTAAGAATAAATTAGACATAATGATAGTCCATTGAATCACATCAAATCTCATCAAATCCCATGAAATACCTATTTGTTGACGGTAAAACCTCCATTTCCCATGGGATGTTGGGCGACACCGGAGGGTAACCCAATATCCTGAAGCCCCAGTCGCCGCAGCACCTCGACCACCCGTCAGCTCAGTCTGCAGAGGCACAGGCATCACGGGCACAGACCGCACGCCAGTGCTCCTTGTGGCCATACCTGGCATTGGTGGTTTCAGGAAGATAATGATGTATTTATCTGTACTATCACTCTCTCTCTCTCTATACTATATATACACACTATATATAGATTCACACACACACATATATACACACACACACGCTCAACATATGCAGATAGATAGGTAGAAAGATAGAAAGATACCTAGAAAGACAGACACAGGAGAGTAGAAGCGGTATAACCCCCTGACCCACATGAATCGCCTGGAGATCTCATGCCAGGCCTTGGCGTGGCGCTAAGGTACCCTCTGGCAACCGTGGCTGAAAGATTCTCCATACACAATGGGAAAATATGAGAAAATCATCGGAAAATAGGGAAAACTATGGGAAAATCATAGGAGCATATGGGAAATCCTATATCAATGGAGACTTATGGCTGGGAAAATCATCTACAAACGGGGGATTTTCCAGCAAGTCATGTTTGATCAACGGAGGGCATCAACTGTAGCAAGCTCTCAAAAACAGAAACACATAATCCTTCTGACATAGTTCATAAGGTCATTAATCCTAGGAATCCATGAACTTGATCAATTGGCTGAATTGAGTCTTACCCAAAGTGGATCAATTGCTGAAGTATCCATCAACCTGGTCCACTAATCCTCCATTCCAAGAGTTCCAAGTGCCCACACCGCGACCGCGGACCAGACCCTGAGGATGCCGATGTGGAGATCCCAAGTACATGGTTGGACAGTGATCAGCTTGGTGATTGACATGATGTTAGATCTGCTTGACTTTCACAGGCGCGAAAACTCACGAAACTCGCGGGACACATCGAACCTGGACCTGCCTACCGTGTTTCAATGGCCCACCTTCTAAACCCCGATTGCGAAGCCCAATCATTGGATAGTCCATCAAACATGCTCGAAATCGGTCCCTGGATCCTGGGATTTGGGTGTCAAAATTGGCCCCAATAGTTGGATTGGTAAATCCAAAACCAGACTTCAACCTGTGGTCCCACAGGTGGTTAATTCTGATCCACAGACATTTATACCACTAGCCAAGGGCGCAGCGCGCCTCTGGCGCCGCCTCCACCGAACAACAAGGGGGCAGATTCGCCCAGTTGCATCTTCACATCGGGATCTAGGCCTCGGGCTTCACCGTGGATTGTCCCCAGTTATGAGTTGATTTGTATCTATGAACCCCATTCGGTATGTACCCGCTGGTAAACTAACATAGCGAACTGGAAAATCATAACTATAAATGGCGATTTTGAATAGCTATGTTAAAATACCAGAGGGTATATATATATATAGATACATCTCCTATCGTTTGGGGGCCTCCCTTGTTGGAAAACTCCCCAGGTTCGGCCTCTCAAGACTGTTCAGGCGCTGGGCCGAATTGGAGATCAGTTTGGCCATTCTCTTCGAAACCGGTCGGCAACAATTGCCAAGACAACCACATTCACTTACGTCCGAACTGGACATATATTCACACTTTAAACATCAAGCCTCTCGGTTGAATGATCTCTGCAACCCTTGAAAATTTAGGGGTTTCCACTGTTCCAACCATTTGGGGGGGTTTTGATCAGTGAGCCAGGCCACTTTTGCTTGCCAAAGTGCTGGAAAACGCATCCATTTTTCACCGCCCCGGTCCCCAGATGGGGAACCCCGGGGAACCCGTGAAGCCGAGAGGATCTGCTGGTCACGGATCAAGGCGTTGCCCCGATTCAGGACTGGATTCTGATCCGTAATCTTCACTTAGCAAATGTATAAGTATGTGCGCATAGGCATATATATATATACATAAACACATACATACATATACGTATACATACACACATAAAGATATATACATTACATTACATTACATTACATTGCATTACATTACATTACATTACACTACATTACGTTACATGTACATGTATATTTACATTTACATTTACCTTTACATGATATTTACATTGGCATCAACATATATTAACACTAACATTAAGATTAACATTTACGTTTACATTAAATTACATTACATTACACTCACATTACATTACATTTACATTTACATGTATATTTTATTTACATTTACGTTTACATTATATTAACATTAACATTAACATTAAGATTAACATTTACGTTTACATTACATTTAATTACACTTACATTACGTTACATTTACATTTACATGTACATTTATATTTACATGTACATTTACGTTTACATGATATTTACATGAACATTAACATTAAGATTAACATTTATGTTTACATTACATTTAATTACACTTACATTACATTACATTTACATGTACATTTATATTTCTATTTACATTTACATTTACGTTTGCATCACATTTGCATTTACATTTACGTTTACATTACATTACATTTAAATTTACGTTTACATTACATTACATTTACATTTGCGCTTACTAAACGTTACATTGCACTACATTACATTGCATATACATGTACATTACATTAACATTAACATTTACAGTGACAGTTACATTACATTACATTACATTCATTACATTTACATTACATTTACATTTACATTACATTACATTACATTACATTCATTACATTTACATTACATTTACATTACATTACGTTACATTACATTACATTTACATTAGATTACATTAGATTACACTAGATTACATTACATTACATACATCACATTACATTACATTACGTTACATTTACATTAGATTACATTAGATTACACTAGGCTAGATTACATTGCATTACATACATTACATGCATTACATACATTACATACATTACTTTACGTTACGTTACGTTACATTGCAGTACATATATACATACATGTATATATATATATACATATACACACATATATTTGTATGTACACACACGCATGTGTATATGTAAATACAAATCACATATATATATACACATATAAATATATACAAATGTATCCCCACTAGGAGAACCTTCTTTTTGGGCTTCAAACTGTGGTCAAGTTCGCGATGTATTTGATCTAGGTCGCAAAATTCAGAGAACATCGGACACAAACCAATGACGCTTGACCTTAAAAACTCCTTGATATTGCGTGGACACCCTGTAGGCTACGTATTTCAATGCTTGCTGGCTCTACCACACACTCTTGCTACTGCACGAACGGGTCAAAATTACACAGCCCCCGAACACGCACTGTCTGGATTGTGTGCGACACCAGTGGGTCTTGCAATAAACATGAATAATGCGGTCCCAAACTGGTAGCAGTGGTTCACATCCCAAAAATGTTGCCTATTCCCCCAGGATTCCCCCGACATTCATTCTGCCACAAGCATCATTTCTTTGTTTCCCCCCTCCAATTTCAGGTGAAATCAGTGAAATCCCCACTATTTTCATGATCAACATCTCCAACATCAACAAGGGTTTAGCAGCTGCACATCTTCTCCAGTCAGGGTCTCGTCTTAGCTATCCATTTGGTGTAGCCATCGTGGCCACCCTGTGGCCTTGGCAACGCTTGGGCTTGACGTCCCGAACCAGAGGGGTGCCAGCATACAGATCCAACAGTTTGGAGTTTTCACATCCCATAGCTGCGGACCCTATTTCTAGATCCCACGTGCAAATTTCATGTGTTAACACCGCACATTGATTCTCATCCTACGTGTTCAAACTTGCCAGCCTCCAATTCGGCTTCCTCCTCATCCAACTCTTCCTGTGAGGGATGAACTCTGTTGACGGCGCAGAGAAGTCTCCCAATTCAAGGGCAATGGCATTGTCAAGTAAATTGCCAATTCTTTACTACATAGTTTTGTCTTGAAAAGTGAAGGGTGATTGATAGTAAACATTGTGGAAACTGAACAATCATCCGAAAAAAAGGAATCCCAGCAAAAACAAAAATGTAAGTCACCAAAAAAATGGCAAGGGTTGCACTCTAAGTATTTCTACATCTCAAAAACAACCTTCATCGACTGCTACATTTTCCCATTTGCATGGCTAAGATTCAATCCCCACTTTAAAGAACCCATAAACTACAAGGTGGTGCCCCCAGTTTTTTTTGGTTTGTGTCATCCCCCTGAAGTAGTTCGATATATCTGCCAAAACCTTGTGAAAAAACAACCGCCAATTGAACTATCATTAATTAAGTGTAAATTCACCATGGCAAACCCCGCAAGTTTTCTTTTTGATGGTTACCCTCCAATATTCAAACACGGCTCGAAAATCCACCGTTTAGTTCGATGAATTTCCCACAAGTTCGGATATTTCCCAAACATTACTAAGGCATTAAATTAACTCCTCCATTGATCTCATTGAACCCAACTATACGCATAGTACGGCTACATATATGTTCCCTTTCCCCGGTCCTGCGCCCCCCCAATTGGAATGGCACCACCCCTTCCCCAGAAAAATCTACCATGTGCATGCTATTTGCAATATTTCAAAGTCACGGCCTCCCATTTAGCTATTTACAGCATTTGAAAGCCAAATGCTACCGAGAAAATACCTATGTGCTACCTATATGCTGCCTGCATGCGGTATAGAAATTACATATCTGCTTCTTGTCCCTGGTCTACTTATATACGACCAATAGCGTGCCTATAAACTACTCATATGCTATCTTGCTATTGCTATGTAAAGATTTGATCGCCCAGTCAAGCCTTGCAGGTAATCACAGCTGCCGCCCCAGACCAAAGCATATAATCTGACCATAACTGAAATCTGTTTTGGACATTGCTGGTTCGTTGTTCCACTTGATTCAAAACGTTGAAGACTTCAGAACGTGGTTCCTTCTCCGCCAATCTGGTAGGTGAGCCAGTGGCAGAAGCAAGGAGCAAGACGAGCAGCATTTGGTTTCCAAACCCGAAGACCGCTTCCGATCAATAAGCGCCAAGGCCCCTGCTTCATCTTTGGCACAGAGAGTCTGTCCGATATGCCCGGCACCCTGCCATCCCTGCAGGAATGTTTGAAGCATTGCAAATTCAGGACTCAACCGGGGCACTGCATATCCGTTAATGCGTGCCTCAACACGGTAATGCATGTAGGCACCACAAGCAGCAGCTTGACCAGCATGGATTTCTCATTTTTCTTGGCTTTCTAGGCCCAAAGTCTGAATATGACAGAGAGCAGGACAATCTTCTCATAAGGTCCAAGTTTTCAACAAGTCCACAATTCATTGCGGGGAACGTCCAGGAGTGCAAGGACAAGCTCGGCGCTGCCAAGTAGCCTCTGCCACGACAGGGCGAAAAATAATTTGGGCGAGGCCAGCGGTCACCGATCGCCATCTTGCGAATGATGGCATCTGCATCAAAGGCAAGTGCAAAAGTGAGGGTGCTTCCAGTCACAGATCCTTGGGTCCCCAACCCCTGCGTGAAATATAAATGGGTCTGCAGTTGTTTCAGGGTTTCTTTTTTTCCGTTGTGTTTTTTCCCAACAGCAAAACTTTAGCCCAGATTAGCTCCGGTGCGACCTGGTGCAGCTTCAACACCAGGTTCCGGACAAGGTTCCGGAGGGTTCTGGTGCAGATGCCTCGTGAGGTTCTGGAGGGTTCTGGTGCAGATACCTCGTGAAGATACCTGCTGAGGCTCTGGAGGGTTCTGTGCGGTTTCGGAGGGTTCCGGTGCAGATACCTTGTGAGGTTCCGGAGGGTTCTGGTGCAGATACCTTGTGAGGTTCCGGAAGTTTCCGGTGCAGGTACTCGGTGAGGTTCCGGAGGGTTACGGTGCAGAAAAGATGCGTGGTGAGGTTCCAGAAGGTTCCGGTGCAGATATCGGAGGGTTCTGGCGGAGATGCTTTGTGAAATTCCAAAAGGTTCCGATGTTTTTGAGGGCATAGGCACTGAATTTATATATGGCATAAGCGCTTATTTTTTTATGGCAAAAACGCAGAAGCTTTCAGGCTGTTGGGGATAGCACCTAAGTTTATTTTATTTTTTTGCTTTCCTGTTGTGTCTTTTTTGCTCGCTTTTTGCAACATTTTGGAGCTGGAAGATTGCGACTTCCACAGTATTTACAATTTACAACATTTTTGAGTTCGAACGCTTCTTTATCCATAGAATTTGCAACATCTTGGTGGGATTTGCAGCATTTTGGCGCTGGAAGCTCTCATTTCAACGCTTTTGCAGCATTGTTGAACATTTGAAACATTTTGGTGCTCGAACTGTTCATGTAACATGCTAGTTTGCAACGAGGGTTCATTTTGGGTTGGTTTTAGGGTTAGTTTAGGGCTTTGTGAGGGTTTGTTTAAAGTTTTTAAAGCGTTGATTTTGGAGTTAGGGTTTGTTTAAGGTCTATGTAGGGTTGGTTTTAAGATTTATTCAGGCTTGGTTTAAAAACTATTTAGGGTAGTTTAGGGTTCATTTAGGGTTGGTTACTTAGGCTTGGTTTAAGATCTATTCAGGCTTGGTTTAGGGTTAGGGTCGGGTTTTTGGGTGTATTTAGGCTTGATTAAGATCTATTGAGGGTTGGTTTAGGATCTATTGAAGATTGGTTTACGGTTTATTTAAGGATTTATGCAGGCCTGTTTTAAGATCTATGTAGGTTGGTGTGGGATCTTTTTCGGGTTGGTTTTGAGGTTTGTTTAGGCTTGGTTCAGGGGCTAGGGTTGGCTTAGGACCTATTTAGGGTTGGTTTAAGATCTATTTAGGCTTGGTTTAGGATCTACTTAGGCATTGTTTAAGATCTAGTTAGGGTTGGTTTAAGGTTTAATTCATGCTTGGCAAAAGATCTATTTAGGGTTAGTTTAGGGTCCATTTAGGGCTGGGTTTCGGGTTTACTTAAGCTTGGTTTAAGATCTGTCTAGACTTGGTTTAGGACCTATTTAGGGTTTAAACAGTTTAGGGTTTGTTTAGGATCTATCCAGGCCTGGTTCAAATTTATTTAGGGTTGGTTTGATTTTTTTCAGGCTTGGTTAAATTATTTAGGGTTAGTGTAGGGATCATGTAGGGTTGGTTTTAGGCTTTACTTGGGCTTGGTTTAGGATCTATCTAGAGTTGGCGTAGGACCTATTCAGGGTTGGTTTAAAATTTGTTTTGCGTTGGTTTAATATCTATTTAGGCCTGGTTTAAAATTTATTTAGGGTTGGTGTAAGGTTTATTTATTTAAGCTTGGAGAAACATATATTGGGGGTTGGTTTAGGATCTATTTGGGGTTGGCTTAAGGCTTATTTAAGATTCGTTTCAAAAATATTTAGGTTGTGTTTAGGGTTTAGTTTCAGTTGTTTCAGTTGCTTTTTTAGGGTTTATTTATTGCATGCTGTTTTTTAAGGTTTATCTACAGTATGGGACTCAAGAAAAAGCAGGGAAAAGAAGAAAATTAGGTAAGCAGGGAAAAGCAGAAAGCAGAGAAGCTGGAAAAGCAGAAAAGCAGGGGAAAGCAGAAAAGGGGAGAAATAGAGAGGCAAAGAAGCAGAAAAGCACACAAGCGGAACATCAAAGAAGCAGAGAAGCAGCAAACCAGAGAAGCAGAAAAGCAGGAAAACGCAGAAAGGCAGGAAAGCAGCACGCAAGTAGGGAAAAGCAGAAAAGCAGAAAAGCGGAACATCAAAGAAGCAGGGAAAAGCAGAAAAGCAGGGCAAACTGGGAATCAGAAACCAAAAGAATATCTCAAAATCTCAAAACGGAAAAAAACCATGAGCAAATAGCCCTCCAATACAAATGGTCCTTTGCTCAAAGCGGGCATGATGATTGCGGCAGTGTGTATGGAGTCAGGCCAATGTGGTGATGAATGTTCATAGCTGAATGAAACTAAGGCCAAAAGTGCATGTCGGCGAACTGGTAGTTCCATGCCAGTCGCAGTCCATGTAGCAATCGGCGTTTGCGCATACGGGCTGCTTCTTTGTTTGCCGGGACACTTAGAAGCAAATTCTTGAACTTTCGGCGCGTTGCTGCAAGTTGTGACAGAGCTGGGCAAATTGATCGGATACTTTGTATTTGTA